>Ga0182746_1000070_pt1 | contig 194480 bp, 183 predicted proteins | sample eDN3rd30CBELigOP_FD_128881 | JGI IMG/M metagenome (GOLD analysis project Ga0182746, IMG submission 128881) | Enriched Organic Plus compost microbial communities from Emeryville, California, USA - eDNA 3rd pass 30_C BE-Lig OP (version 2) (version 2) ...
AACAACGAGCGCAGCGCCGCCCTTGACCCCTGGCTCGAGCACTACAACACTGAACGACGCCACTCAGCCCTCGGAGGCCAGCCCCCGATCAACCGACTGGCACCAAAGAGCTGACCGGGTACAGCTAGCGGGGAGCCGTCAGTCGGCCGCGAGGTTCTCGTGGATGCGGCGCAGGTCTTCCAGGAGCGACCCGATGAGGATCCAGTGCGTCGCCGTCGGCATCGAGATGGTGAGCGGTGTGGTGAGCGCCGGGATGCTCGTCGTCGGCGGGTCGGCGGGGTCGGCGTGGGTGCGGCGCACGACGCGCTGCACGTCGAGCGCGGCGCGGCGCAACTGCTCGGAGATGGCGCGCACCGTCGGCTCGCTCGAGAGGCCGTCGTCGTAGCGGTCGTAGACGGCGCGCGACATCCCGAGCACCTGGGTGACGATCGGCGAGAAGCGCACGAGGGCCGCCTGCAGTTCGGCGACCTCTTCGCGACGCCGGCGACCGCGCGGGTTGAGGGTGAGCGACTCCTCGGCGGCGGTGATCGCCGACTCGGCGGCGTCGCGCATGGGGCGCAGCAGGCGCGCGGTGAGCATCAGCTCTTCGAGGTCGGGGCGCGTCTGCGGCGACTCGAGCGCGCCGGCCAGCCGGTCGAGGGATGCCGCCAGCTCTCCCCCGAGCCGGTCGACCGCCTCGTGGGCGGGCCGCAGCGCGACGGGAGGCACGAGCACGAGGTTGACGACGAACCCGATGACCGCGCCGACGATCGTCTCGAGGATGCGGTCGAGCGCGTACTCGGGGGTCGCGGCGCCGAGGCCGAGCACGAGGAGCGCGCTGATCGCGACCTGGTTCGACGTGCCCGTCGTCATCCGCAACGCCCACGCGACGAGCAGCGCCGCCGCGACGGCGAGCAGCACGACCCACGTGGCCTGCCCGAGCAGGAGGGAGAGCACCGACGCGATGACGACGCCCGCGACGACGCCGACGCTGCGCTCGATGCCCTTCACGACCGACTGGTTGAGGCTCGGTTGCACGACCAGCAGGGCCGCGATCGCCGCGAAGATCGGCAGCGGGCCGGGGATGAGCCAGTCGGCGACGAGCCACGCGATCGCCGTGGCGACAGCCGACTTGAGCACCTGAAGCCACGGCTGCCGCTTCGACGCCCGGAACGCCGCCAGGATCCTCACCCCTCCAGCATCCCCCACCTCCACCCGTCGAGTCGACGGTGTGTGCGGGGTGGGGGTTACGCGAAGGCTTCGATGGGCGGGCAGGCGCAGACGAGGTTGCGGTCGCCGTACGCCTGGTCGATGCGCCGCACCGGCGGCCAGTACTTCGCGCGCACCTGCCCGGGGGCCGGATACACCGCGAGTTCCCGCGGGTAGGGGTGGCTCCACTCCCCCGCGATGACCGACTCCGCGGTGTGCGGCGCGTTCACCAGGGGGTTGTCGTCCGCCGGCCACTGCCCGGCCGCGACGGCATCCGCTTCGGCCTTGATCGCGATCATCGCGTCGACGAACCGGTCGATCTCGGCGAGGTCCTCGCTCTCGGTCGGCTCGACCATGAGGGTGCCCGCGACGGGGAACGACATCGTCGGCGCGTGGAACCCGTAGTCGATGAGCCGCTTGGCGACGTCGTCGACGCTCACCCCAGTCGCCTCCTTGAGCGGACGCAGGTCGAGGATGCACTCGTGCGCGACGAGGCCGTTGTCGCCCGCGTAGAGCACCGGGTAGTGGTCGCGCAGCCGAGCGGCGACGTAGTTGGCGGCGAGCACCGCCGACGACGTCGCGCGGCTGAGCCCGTCGGCGCCCATCATGCGCACGTACGCCCACGAGATCGGCAGGATGCTGGGGCTGCCGTACGGCGCCGCGCTCACCGGGTTCGCCTCGTTCCTCGGCAGGTACGGCGCGAGGTGCGCCTTCGCCGCGACGGGTCCGACGCCGGGGCCGCCGCCGCCGTGCGGGATGCAGAACGTCTTGTGCAGGTTGAGGTGGGACACGTCGCCGCCGATGTCGCCGAAGCGCGCGTACCCGAGGAGGGCGTTGAGGTTCGCCCCGTCGATGTAGACCTGGCCGCCCGCGTCGTGCACCGCCGCCGTGATGTCGCGGATCTCGTGCTCGTAGACACCGTGCGTCGACGGGTAGGTGACCATGAGGGCCGCGATCTCGGTCGCGTGGGCGTCGATCTTCGCCCGCAGGTCGGCGAGGTCGACGTTGCCCTCCTCGTCGCACGCGACGACGACGACGCGCATCCCGGCGAGCACCGCCGAAGCGGCGTTGGTGCCGTGCGCGCTCGACGGGATGAGGCACACCGTGCGCTGCGCGTCGCCGTGGGCGAGGTGGTAGCCGCGGATCGCGAGCAGCCCGGCGAGTTCGCCCTGCGAGCCCGCGTTGGGCTGCAGCGACACCGCGTCGTAACCGGTCAGTTCGGCGAGCCAGCCCTCGAGCTGCCCGATGAGGTCGACGTACCCTTCCGCGTCTTCGGCGGGAGCGAACGGGTGGATGTCGGCGAACTCGGGCCAGGTCACGGCCGCCATCTCGGTCGCGGCGTTGAGTTTCATCGTGCACGACCCGAGCGGGATCATCCCGCGGTCGAGCGCGTAGTCCTTGTCGGCGAGGTGCTTGAGGTAGCGCATCATCGTCGTCTCCGACCGGTGCGCCGAGAACACGGGATGCTCGAGGTACCGCGACCGGCGGACGAGCTCCGGCGGGAGCCCGAGGCCGGCGGGCTTGACACCCAGCCGCTCGTGGATGCCGAACGCGGCGAGCACGGCCTGTGCGTCGTCCGGGGTCGTCGTCTCGTCGAGCGCGATGCCGACGTGGCCGTCGTCGACGAGGCGGAGCAGGTAGCCGGCGTCGGCGGCGCGTGCGACCACGCCCGCGGCGTCGGCGGAGCGCACGAGCAGCGTGTCGAAGAACTCGTCGTGCACGACCGCGTCGCCGAGCCTCTCGGCGAGGAGCCGGGTGAGCCGGTTCACCTGGTGGGCGATCGACTTGAGCCCCGAGGCCCCGTGGTACACCGCGTACATCGAGGCCATGACGGCGAGCAGCACTTGCGCGGTGCAGATGTTGCTCGTCGCCTTCTCGCGGCGGATGTGCTGCTCGCGCGTCTGCAGCGAGAGGCGGTAGGCGGGGTGGCCGTCGGCATCCACCGACACCCCGACGAGGCGGCCGGGCATCTGTCGCTCGAGTCCGGCGCGCACGGCGAGGTAGCCGGAGTGCGGTCCGCCGAAGCCCATCGGGACGCCGAAGCGCTGCGACGTGCCGACGGCGACGTCGGCGCCGAGGTCGCCGGGCGAGGCGAGCAGGGTGAGCGCGAGCAGGTCGGCGGCGACGACGACGAGGCCGCCCTTCTCCTGCACGGCGGAGACGACCGCGCGCGGATCCCACACGCGACCCGAAGCCCCCGGGTACTGGATGAAGGCGCCGAACGCCTCGGGCAGGTCGCCGTCGTACGACGTCTCGTGCAGCTCGATCCCGAGGGCGTCGGCACGGTGCGCGAGCAGGCGCTTGGTCTGCGGCAGCGCGTCGGCGTCGACGAGGAACACGTTCGACGCCGAGCCCGACGCCCGGCGGGCGAGCAGCATCCCCTCGACGACGGCGGTGGCCTCGTCGAGCATCGACGCGTTCGCGGTCGCGAGCCCGGTGAGGTCGGCGACCATCGTCTGGAAGTTGATGAGCGCCTCGAGCCGGCCTTGCGAGATCTCGGGCTGGTACGGCGTGTACGCGGTGTACCAGGACGGGTTCTCGAGCACGTTGCGCTGGATCACCGCGGGCGTCACGGTGCCGTAGTAACCGAGGCCGATCATGCTGCGGCGCACCCGGTTGCGGCGGGCGAGGGCGCGCAGCTCGGCGAGAGCCTCCCGCTCCGAGGCGGCGGCGGGCAGCACGGCGGCGGCTTCGACGCGGATGCCGCGGGGCACCGCTGCATCCATGAGGGCGTCGACGGAGGGGTACCCCACCGCCTGCAGCATGATCTCCTGCGCGGCGGCGTCGGTGCCGATGTGCCGGTCGGCGAAGGTGGTCATCCCGCGCTCAGCTCCTCGTACTCCGCGGCGCTCAGCAGCTCGGGGAGCTCGGCGAAGCGCACCTTGATGAGCCACGCGGCCCCCATCGGGTCGGCGTTGACGAGCGACGGGTCGTCGACGACGGCCTCGTTGCGCTCCACGACCTCGCCGTCGACGGGCGCGAACAGCTCGCCGACCGACTTGGTCGACTCGATCTCGCCGACGACGCGGCCCGACGCGACCTGGACGCCCGCGACGGGCAGGTCGACGTAGACGACGTCGCCGAGCTTCTCGGCGGCGTAGGCGGTGATGCCGACGGTGGCGATGTCGCCGTCGACGACGACCCACTCGTGGTCCTTGGTGTAGAGAACGTCGCTCATGAGCGGGCCTTTCGGTAGAAGGGGAGGGGGACGACACGGGCCGGGATGGCGGTGCCGCGCACGTCGATCTGGAGTCCGGTGCCGACCTCGGAGGCGTCCGGGTCGACGAGGGCCATCGCGATCGGATGGCCGAGCGTCGGGGAGAGGGCGCCGGACGTGACGACGCCGACGGGGGTCCCGTCGCGCAGCACCGGGTAGCCCTCGCGGCCCGCCCGCCGGCCCTCGGCGGTCAGCCCGACGAGCACGCGGGCGGCGGGCGCGGGTCCCGCCTCGACGGCGGCGCGGCCGACGAAGTCGCCGGGCTTGCCGAGCGCGACGACGCGGCCGAGGCCCGCCTGCTGCGGCAGGGTCGCGGTCGAGAGCTCGTGACCGTACAGCGGCATCCCGGCTTCGAGGCGCAGCGTGTCGCGCGCGGCGAGGCCGCACGGCACGGCCCCGGCGGCGACGAGGGCGTCCCACAGCGCGGGGGCTGCGGAGGCGTCGAGGTAGATCTCGAAGCCGTCCTCGCCGGTGTAGCCGGTGCGGGCGACGAGCGCGGGCACGTCGCCGAAGGTCCCGGCGGCGATGCCGTAATACGGGATGTCCTGGGGTCGCAGTTCAGGCCCGCGGAGGGATTCGACGCGGTTCAACACCTCGATCGACGCCGGGCCCTGAACCGCGATCAGGGCGCAGGCATCCGTCTCGTCGGAGAGGGCGACGTCGAAGTCGGCCTTCCGCTCGGCGAGCGCGGCGGCGACGACGTCGTGATTGGCGGCGTTCGCGACGACCCAGAACCGCTGCTCGTCGAGGCGGTAGACGACGAGGTCGTCGAGGATGCCGCCGTCTTCCGCGAGGAGCATCGAGTACTTCGCACGGCCCGGCGCGATCGCCGACGCCTGCCCGGCGAGCGCGAAGTCGAGGAACGCGCCCGCGTGGGTGCCGGCGACGAGGAACTCGGCCATGTGGCTCAGGTCGAACAGCCCCGCGGCGGTGCGCACGGTCTCGTGCTCGGCGAGGTCGGAGCCGTAGCGCACGGGCATCTTCCAGCCCGCGAAGTCGGTGAACGACGCGCCCGCCGCGGCGTGCACGGCGTCGAGCGGCGACGGCCGGGAGGCGGTGGGTGGGGAATCGGACACGGAGTTCTCCCTCGGATCGGTGGTGAGAACTCCCCCTCTGTCATGGTGCCTGAGAGTTTCGCGACCCCAGCGGGGTGCTTTCACCGACGGCGGCCCGGACGATGATTCCCGGGCTCTTTCCAGAGCGGCCTGCACGATGCGGTACGCGTACCTGAGAGATTGGCGGGGAGGCTTGCTCCTTCGGTGTCCGTCTCCCGCCACCGTCTCGACGACGGCCCGGGGCGGACTCTCCCGCATCGCGTGCGGCCCGATGTTCGATTGTGCGGCCCAGCCTAACGCCCGGCGGCGGATCGCCCTACTGTTCGTCGTCGTCGCGCGTCGCGCGGAACGCCCGCACCGCCTGCCAGACGAGCACGGTGAAGCCCGCGACGGCGATGCCGACGGCCGCGGCGACGACGAGCCACGACGGCACCCCGTCGGGCACCGGCACGGGGAACGCGGGGATCACGCGGGCACCGCCGGCACGAGGCTCAACGACCACCAGACGATGAACGCCGCCCCCGCGAGGATGAGCAGCACGAGCAACGTGATCCCGGACCCGATGAGGATGCCGGCGATCGCCAGCTCGCGCCCGCGCTCCCCCGTCTGCCGGATCTGCCGCAGCGCGACGACACCGAGGATGATGCCGACCGGCGCGAACACCACCGCGGCGAACATGCTCACGACCGCGAACAGGTTGACGCCGGGGAACGGGGTTCCGAATCCGCCCATGGTCATGCCCGCAGCCTAGGGGCGACAATGCAGGATGACCATCCTCAGCACCCCCGACGAGTCGTAGGTCACCGGCGAGGCCGCGGCGCTCTACGCCGAGGATCTCGAGTCGATCGGCTATGTGCCGTCGCACACCCGCGTCATGGCCCTCAACCCCGAGGCGGTGCGCGCGTTCGAGTCGCTCATCAGGTCGATCGCCCCGGGTCTCGGGATGCGGCGCTACGAGCTCGTGACCCTCGCGGCGGCCTCCGCGATCGGGTCGGAGTCGTGTGTGCTCGCGCACGGCCAGAAGTCCCGCGCCTACATCGAGGACGACGAGCTGGAGCGCGTCGGCCGCGACTTCCGCGACGCCGGGCTGATCCCCGCCGAGGTCGCGATGATGGAGTTCGCGCAGCGACTGAGCCGCGACTCGGCGTCGATGACCGACCAGGATGCCGCCGTGCTCAAGGAGCACGGGTTCAGCGACCGGGAGATCGTCGACATCGCGCTCGCCGCCTGCGCGCGCAACTTCTACAGCCGTGCCCTGCACGCCCTCGGCGTCGAGGTGGATGTGCCGCCCGCGCTCGACCCCGCGCTGCGGGATGCCCTCCTCGAAGGGGTGCGCGCCGCGCGGGCCGGTTAGCCGCTCAGTAGACGACGACGCCCGGGGTGCCGCCCCCGGCATCCACCGCGCCGCCGGTGATCGCGACGCTGCGCGGGGAGGCGAGGAACGCGATCACGTCGGCGACCTCCTCGGGGGTGACGATGCGGCCGATGATGTTGCGGGCCACCTCGCGCTCGACGTCCTCGAGCGGCTCCCCCGCGGCGACGCGCTCGTCGACCCGCGCCGCGACGCCGTCGGTGCGCGTCACGCCCGGGTGCACGACCGTGACGTTGACGCCGAGCGGGCCGAGCTCGTCGGCGAGGTTCTTGGTGACGGCGGCCACGCTGATGTTGCGCACCGTCTGGGCGACGGATCCCGCCCGGCGGGCGCCGAGCCCGCTCACGTTGACGATGCGGCCCCAGCCGGCGGCCGTCATGTGCGGTGCGGCGGCCCGCGCGGTGCGCAGGTAGCCGAGCACCTTCTCCTCGAACTCGATGCGCATCGCCTCGTCGCTCGTCTGCGACGCGACCGTGTTCTTCGCCGCCGACCACGGCGACGCGGCGGTGTTGACGAGGATGTCGACGCCGCCCATCAGCTCGGCGGCGCGGGCGACCCCGGCCTGCACCGACGCGTCGTCGCGGGAGTCGAGGGCGACGCCGTGGACGGTGCCGCCGGACTCCCCCGCGATCGCCGCCGCGGCATCCTCGACGTCGTGCCGCGCGGCGACGGTGACGACCGCGCCCTCGCGGGCGAGGACGACGGCGGTGGCCCGCCCGATCCCCTTCGTTCCGCCGACGACGAGGGCGCGCTTCCCGGTGAGCTGGAGGTCCATTCCTCCACCGTAATCCGGCCGACGGTCGCCCTAGAGTGTCAGCGTGACCACCGACGACGCCGGCACCACCGTCTTGCGCATCCCCGCCACCGGGCCCGCTCTCGCGACCCCGCAGGATGCCCTCGACCTCATCGGGCAGGCCTGGGGCTCGGGTGCGACGACCATCGCGGTACCCGCATCCCGGTTCGATTCGACGTTCTTCGACCTGCGCTCGGGGCTGCTCGGCGAGGTCACGCAGAAGTTCGTGAACTACCGGCTGCGGCTCGCGATCGTCGGCGACGTGTCGGTGTTCACGACGATGTCGCACGCGTTCGGCGACTACGTGCGCGAGACGAACGCGGGCCCGCACGTGTGGTTCGTCGCCGACGACGCCGAACTCGACGCGAAGCTGGCCGCCGCGTGAGCGCCCTCCCGGAGCGGGTCGCCGCCGTCGTCATCGGCGCCGGTCCCGGCGGGCTCGCGGCCGCCGCCGAGCTGAAGCGCGCCGGCGTCGAGGCCGTCGTGATCGACAAGGCCGACCGGGTCGGCGCGAGCTGGGCGACCCACTACGACCGCCTGCACCTGCACACCTCGCGCGCCGGCTCGCACCTGCCGGGCTACCCGATCCCCCGCCGGTTCGGCCGCTGGGTCGCCCGCGACGACGTCCTGCGTTACCTCGACGAGTACGCCCGGCACCACGCGCTCGACCTGCGGCTCGGCGTCACCGCGACGGGCGTGGAGCGCTCCGAGGACGGCTGGGTCGTGCGCTGGAGCCGCGGCGACGAGTCGGGCGCCGTCGCCGCGGACACCGTCGTCGTCGCGACCGGCTACAACCACACCGCGAAGCTTCCCGACTGGCCGGGGCTCGACCGCTACCGCGGCACCGTCGTGCACTCGAGCGCGTACCGGAACCCCGCCGATCTCGGCGCGCGCGACGTGCTCGTCGTCGGCCCGGGTAACAGCGGCGCGGAGATCGCGGCCGACCTCGCCGACGCGGGCGTGAGCGTGAAGCTCTCGATGCGCACCCCGCCGAACATCGTGCTGCGGGCGGTGGCCGGCATCCCGAGCCAGTTCCTCATCATGTCGATGGCTCCCCTGCCGGTGCCCGCGCAGGACGCTCTCGCGGGGGCGCTGCAACGCGTCGCGGTCGGCCGACTCGACCGGTACGGCATCCCGAAGGCGCCGCGCGGCATCGCCACCCAGCAGTTGCGCGACGACGTCACGCCGACCCTCGACGTCGGCCTCCTGCGCGCGCTCAAGCGGGGTCGCGTCACCGTGGTGTCGGCGGTCGAGCGGTTCACCGAGGACGGCGTCGTGCTCGCCGACGGCACCGAACTGCACCCGGATGCCGTGGTCGCCGCGACCGGTTACCGGCGCGGGCTCGACGGGCTCGTCGGCGACCTCGGCGTCATCGGCCCCAAGGGGCGCCCGCTCGTCAACGGCGACGCGCAGCTCGCCGCGCATCCCGGGCTCTTCTTCCTGGGCTACTCCAACCCGCTCACCGGCAACCTGCGGCAGCTCGGGATCGACGCGCGCAAGATCGCCGCGAAGGTGGCCCGGAAGGGACGCTGAGCGACGAGGGGGTGGACGCCGGGGTCATCCGCTCGGAGGATGACGATCGGTCCTCCGGCCGACGCGCGGCGGGAAGCCCCCGGGCGAGCATCGAGTCATGTCCCGATTCGACTCCTCCACCGTCGCCGCCACCGCCTTCGCCGGCGGCCTCCTCGTCATCGCCCTCACCGGGTGCTCCGAGGTCGACGACCTGCTCAGCCAGCGTCACCGCGAGACGTTCCCCACCTATGCGGAGGCGGAGCGCTCGTGGGTCGGCGTCGACATCCCGGGCTGGATCCCGCGCGACTCCGTCGACCTCAACAACCTCGCCACCAACGACGAGACCGTCTCCGTCATCCGTGTCACCACCCTCTCCGAGCCGGTCGGCTGCGAACCCGGTGAGCGCACCGGCATCCCGGCCCTCGCGGCCGAGTGGTCGACCGAGAAGTGGCCGGCGCAGGTGCTCACGTGCGGCGACTACGAGGTCATGCCGCTGGACGACGGATGGCTCGGCTGGTTCAACGCCACCGAACCCGGCCAGAAGCCCTCGGCGCACTGATCCACCCGGTTCCCGCGCACTCCCGGCGCCCCGCTAGGCTCGTCCCAGCTATCACCCAGGGAGGGCGAGGGAAACCATGGCAGAAGGTACCAGCCGCAGCGGCAAGAAGGTCGTGCAGGCGAAATCCGCGCCGAAGACCGAGAAGGCGAAGATCGCCGACGAGGACCTCAAGAAGGAGGCCGAGCGCCGCGTCCGCGAGGGCGAGGGCTGGAAGGCGTCCGAGGCCGACAAGAAGAGCGCCGGCACCAAGCGCCTCATCGCGTGGATCCTCTGGATCGTCGCCATCGTCATCGAGGGCGTCGCGATCTGGTACCTGCTCACGCAGGTCCGCGGCACCAACGTCGACGGTGAGCCCATCCCGCAGCCGGATTGGCTGATCTGGGCGCTCATCGGCGTCTTCGTCGTCATCGGCGCGCTGACCATCATCGGTTCGCAGCTGTGGAAGGCCGCCAACCAGGCCGACCCGGCGTCGCGTCAGGACGGCTTCCGCTTCTTCGTGCAGAACCAGCTCGGGGCGTTCATCCCGATCATCGCGTTCCTGCCGCTGATCATCGTCATCCTGCTCAACAAGAACATCGACGGGAAGACGAAGGGCATCGCCGGCGCCGTCGGCGTCGTGCTGCTGATCGTCGCGTCGCTGCTCGGCATCGAGTGGAACCCGAACTCGCAGGAAGGCGAGACCCAGGGCCAGATCGTGGCCGAGGGTCAGTCCGACGAGTACGCCGCCATCGTCGTGGCGCTCACCGGCGAGGACAACGTCGCGTGGACTCCGGCCGGCAAGGTGTACCACCTGTGCACCGACGCCTCCGCCGTGCAGCGCGAGTCGGCCGCCAACGAGATCCGCGTCGGCACGGTCGCCGACGCGCACGCCGACGGCAAGATCGGTCTCACGCTCCAGGTCGACCAGGAGCTCGACCAGTGCGGCCTCGCGGAGCCGGGCAACCTCGACGAGCTCGAGGCGGAGATCCGCGAGCTGCGCGACGCGTACGAAGAGGCGAAGACCAAGTGATCTGACGATCGCCTCTCAGGGGCGCCTCACCTCCGGGTGGGCGCCCCTTTCGCGTTCCGGGAAGCGCCCGCCTCCTGGGCGGAAGAGCCGGATCCGGGCTCCGTCGCCCGGAGCCGGACCGCCTCGTCGATGAGGCGCGTGACGATCGGCGGGACCGTCGACGTCACTCGGCGTCGAAGAACTGCACGTCCACCGACTGGAGATCCCCGAGAACCTCCTGCAGCGTGAACGAGCTGCCGTTCAAGAACCGGAACTTCCCCATGGCTTCCGCACCCGGATCGGTGTCCTGGATGAGCCAGCCATCCCAGTCCTGCGCGTCGATCCACGCCACGATGGCGTCCAGCTGGTCACGGCTCGCCTGCAGGCTCAGGTAGCGGGTCCCGTCGCTCTGCGCGAGATAGGTCGCGGCGGTCCACCGGGCCGCGGCGTCCAGTGCGGGGAAGTCGAAGCCCAGCTTCATCTCCTCGGCGGCCTGCGTGATGGCTGCGACCACGTCCGCCGAGTTCTGCGCTGCAGCGGTTCCTGCCGGCGAGCCGGCGGCGTTCGATCCCTCGGTCCCGGCTCCTCCCGAGCATCCGACCAACCCCAGGCTGGCGACGAGAACGAGCGCGGGAATGACGACTCTTCTGGACATGCGGACTTACTCCTCCACGACACGGGCGTGACTCCACGGCGAGGGACGCACCGGCGGTGGCGAGCAGATCGACGACCATGTCCGCATGCGACCCCGTCGGCCGGAGCAGGTGCGCGAGACTGCTTCCCGGGACGTCGGCGAGCGCGCGGACGCCCCACACCCGGGTCGCGTTCCGCTCCCCTGCGATGACGTCGAGCAGGTGAGACTTGCCCAGACCCGCGTCCCCGGCGATCAGCGTGAGACGCACTCCGGCGTCCCGTACCGCGTCGCGGATCGCCGAGGTGAGGACCTCGCGATCGAGCGCGGTCGAGCGCGATGACTCATCCGTTCCCGGCACGACGATGACCGTCCCCCTTCGCCACCCTCGTCCGCCCGCGCTCGCCATGGCGTGGCACTTCCGCGCGGCATGCCGCGCTCATGAGGCATTGTAGGGTGCCGCAACGGCGGTTCCGCGCGCGATCGGGTCGGGCCCAGACTGCTCACTGCACTCCTGCGCGATCGAAAGCGAGACCCGATGACTCCGACCCACCCGGCGCCGTTCACGGCATCCGTCGTCGACGACGGCTTCCAGCCGGTGGCCGACGCGTTCGCCGGGTTGCTGGAATCGGGCGCGGAAGTCGGTGCGTCCGTGAGCGTCTGGCGCGGCGGGAAGCCCGTGCTCGAGCTGCACGGCGGGTGGCAGGACACCGACCGCACCGTCCCCTGGCGCGCCGACACGCTGTCCATGACGTACTCGACGGGGAAGCCGGTCGCGGCGCTCGCCGCCCTGCGCGCCGTCGCCGAAGGGCGCCTCACCCTCGACGCCCCCGCGGCGGAGTGGTGGCCCGCATTCGGCCACGGGGCGAAGTCCTCGACGACCCTGCGCCACATCCTCAGCCACACCGCCGGCCTGCCCGCGTTCTCCGCCGCCGCGCGCGACATCGACCCGCACGACCGCGACGCGCTGATCGCCGACCTCGTCGCGCAGGAGCCGGAGTGGGCGCCCGGCACCGTGCCCGCGGAGCACGCCCTCACCTACGGGCACCTCATCGACGGCGCCCTCGCCGCGGTCGGTGCGGCCGATGTGCGCACCGCCGCGGCCGACGTCGCCGCCCGGCTCGGGGCCGAGCTGTGGTTCGGCGTGCCGGAGTCGGCGCTCGCCCGCGTCGCCGACCTGGAGATCATCGACCCCGAGTGGGTCTCGCCGTACCTCGAGCGCGACCTCGCGGCGCGGGCGACGAACGTCCCCGCCGGGATGATCGACCCGCGGCACACGAACTCCCGGGAGGCGCGGCTCGCGTCGTTCCCCGCCGTCGGGCTGTTCACCACCGCCACCAGCCTCGCCCGCTTCTACGACGACCTGCCGCGCACCGACGGCGTGATCGCCGGACTGCTCGGACCCGAGCTCGTCGAGGCGTACACGACGGCGCAGGTCACCGGGGTCGACCGCTTCCTCGAATCCGAAGCCGAGTGGTCGCTGGGGATGCGCGTCGACGGCGGCGAGCTCGGGATGGGCGGACTCGGCGGCAGCTGCGGCTGGTACTCGCCGGGCCTGGACTACGCGTTCGGGTTCGTCACCCGCGGTCTCGGCACGTTCGACCGCGTCGACGTGCTCGCGGATGCCGTGGAGGCCGCGATCCGCGGAGAGTGATCGCGGCGGTCACTCCCCCGAGCCGGCCGGAGGGTTGTCGGCGAACTCGATCCGGATGCCGTTGTCGTCCTCGAGGAAGCACGCGTAGTAGCGCGCGGTGAACCGCGGGTACTGCTTGGGGTCGCGCACGACACTCCACCCCGCCGCGACGGCGACGTCGTGGAGGCGGTGCACCTCCTCCCGCGACTCCACCCCGAACGCGAGGTGCTGCCAGCCGACGCGACCGTGCACGTGCGGCCCGCTGCCGGGCTCGCGCGCCGGGTACAGGATGATGTCGGGCTGCCCCGGCTGCTCCCAGAAGGCGCAGCGCTCATCCGCCTCACACGAGTAGCCGAGCTCCGACAGCACCGGATCGAACTGGGCGATCGCACGGTCGAGGTCGGCGACGCTGATGCCGACGTGATCGAGGAGGCGCATCCGGCCAGTATCCCGGATGCCGCCCGGGCACGCGGGCCGGGCGTCGTCGCTACAGGTCGGCGAAGAGCGAGTGGATGTTCCCCTCCGGATCGGCGAAGAACCCCGTGTACTTGCCCCACGGGCGCGCGACGGGACGCCCGGCGGGGGTGGCGCCCGCGGCGATGATCTCGTCGTAGCGCCGATCCACCTCGTCGGGGCTGTCGCACAGGAGGTTCAGTTCGAACGCCTGGCCCGTGAAGGGCACCCCGTACGACGGATGCCCGTCCGTGACCTCGCCCAAGAGCGAGCGCGAGAAGATCGCGAACCGGATCCCGTGCCCGCCGAAGGCGACGTACGCGTCCTCGTGCACCTCCACATCCCACCCGAGCGCTCGCTCATAGAAGCCGGCGAGGGCCGCCACATCATCGGCGAGGACGGTCACACCTTCGAGACGAATCGACACGGAACATGTCTAGCGGAGTCGACCGCGTCGGCGCGCCGGTCGGGATTTCGGAGGAAAGCTCCCGTATCCCGCGTTCGGCACCACTAATCTGAGGTCGGCGCGTCGGGAAGTCTGGTCGACATTTCGCCGATCACCAGGGTCGGCGATCGACCAGAGGAGCGCACCAGGATGACCTCCCGCCCGCGACCGCATCGGATCCTTCTCGCCACCGCCGGCAGCCGTGGCGATGTCGCGCCCTACCTCACCCTCGCGCGGGCCCTCCAGAGCGCCGGCCACGCGGTACGGGTGATCGCACCCGACGACAGCGCCCCGGCACCCGACCTCGACGTCGTCTCGCTCGGCACCAACTTTCAGAGACTGGCGGAGCAGGTGGACGAGGCGGGGATGCTTCGATCGTTCCGCGACGTGGTGCGGCCGGCGATGTCCGCCGCCCTCCGGCGCGTCGCGGATGAGGCGATGCAGTGGCAGCCGGACCTCATCGTCGCCCACCCCAAGCTCCTGACGGTGCCGGTGGCCGCTGAGCGTCTCGGCATCCCCTACCTCTGGGGCGAGCTGTCGCCGGTGACGACACCCACGGTCGACTTCCCGGCGCCGGGAGTGGTGAATCGCTCCCTGGGCGGGGCGCTGAACAAGCTCACCTACCGAGCGACCGAACTCGGTGCCCGCATGTTCGCGGCCGACGTGCGCGACGCCCGGCAGAGAGTGGGGCTGCCCAGTGCGCCGCACGCGATGCCGGCGTCCGGCAGGTTGGTGGCCGTCAGCCCGACGCTGCTTCCCCGCCCCGCGGACTGGCCGGCCGGCGTCCACCTCACCGGCGACTGGCCTTCGCGGGACGTCGCGCCGATCCCGGAGACCGTGTCGGCCTTCCTGGAAGCCGAGGGCCCGATCGCCTACGCGGGGTTCGGCTCGATGCGCTCGGGCGACCCGGTCGCGCGCGCGGAGGCGATCGTGGAGGGCTGTCGCGCGGCCGGTCTTCGCGTGCTGCTCGTCACGGGCTGGGGCGGCCTCGAGCCCCCGTCCCCCGGGTTCGGCCCGGACGTGGTGGTGGTGCCGTCGGTGCCGCACGGCGCCGTCCTGCCTCGCGCAGCCGTCGCGATCCACCACGGCGGCGCGGGCACCGCGCATGCCGCCGTCCGCGCGGGAGTCCCGTCGGTCGTGATGCCCTTCCTCGCCGACCAGCCCTTCTGGGCGCGCCAGCTGCGGCGCCTCGGCCTGGCGGGAGCCCCTCTGCACCGCGATCGCGTCACCGCGGCCGCCGTCACACGCACGATCGGCGACGCCGTCGACCGGGCGGATGCCACCCGCCGCGCGGCGGACAGCATGAGAGCGGAGGACGGTCCGGCGGAGGCGGTGAGGGTGATCCAGGAGGTCGCCGACGGAGCGACCGTCCTGGGCTCCTGATCCCGGCCGGGACTAGACGTTGAAGCGGAATTCCACGACGTCGCCGTCCTGCATGACGTAGTCCTTGCCCTCGATGCGGGCCTTGCCCTTCGCGCGGGCTTCGGCGATCGAGCCGCACTCGACGAGGTCGTCGAACGAGACGATCTCGGCCTTGATGAACCCGCGCTCGAAGTCGGTGTGGATGACGCCGGCCGCCTGCGGGGCCTTCCAGCCCTTGCCGATCGTCCAGGCGCGCGCCTCCTTCGGACCCGCCGTGAGGTAGGTCTGCAGGCCGAGGGTGTCGAAGCCGATGCGCGCCAGCTGGTCGAGGCCCGACTCTTCCTGGCCCATCGAGGCGAGCAGTTCGGCGGCCTCGGCGGCGTCGAGGTCGATGAGCTCCGACTCGACCTTCGCGTCGAGGAAGACCGCCTTCGCGGGGGCGACGAGGGCGGCGAGCGCCGCCTTCTTCTCGTCGGAGGTCAGCACGGCCTCGTCGACGTTGAACACGTAGATGATCGGCTTCGCGGTGAGGAGGCCGAGCTCCTTGAGCAGCGGCAGCTCGACGCCGGTCGCGCGCGACAGCGGGGTGCCCTCCTCGAGCGACTTCTTCGCGGCGAGCGCGGCATCCAGGACCGCCGGGTCGAGCTTCTTGCCGCGCACCTCCTTCTCGAAGCGCGGGATCGCCTTCTCGAGGGTCTGCAGGTCGGCGAGCGCGAGCTCGGCGGTGATCACCTCGAGGTCGCTGCGGGCATCCACGACGCCGGCGACGTGCACGACGTCGGGGTCTTCGAATCCGCGCACGACCTGGGCGATGGCATCCGCCTCCCGGATGTTGGCGAGGAACTGGTTGCCCAGGCCCTCGCCCTCGCTGGCGCCCTTCACGATGCCGGCGATGTCGACGAACGACACGGTGGCGGGGAGGATGCGCTCGCTGCCGAAGATCTCGGCGAGCTTGTTCAGGCGCGGGTCGGGGAGGTTGACGACGCCGACGTTGGGCTCGATCGTCGCGAACGGGTAGTTCGCCGCGAGAACCGTGTTCTTGGTCAGCGCGTTGAAGAGCGTCGACTTGCCGACGTTGGGGAGTCCGACGATTCCGATCGTGAGTGCCACGGGGGTCCAGCCTATCCGTCCCCAACTCTCTGGATCACCGGGGTTCGTGGACGAGGCATCGACGAGGGTGCCGGTTCCAGAGAGTTCGGTACGGGCGACGGCGCGGGTGGCGAGGCGTCAGAGTATCGCGGAGTCGGCGCGGCACCCCGGCGGCGTCGGGGGCCCGTGTCAGAGTCGGGGTGTGCCGCTCGACTTCACCGCCATCGACTTCGAGACGGCGAATTCGTCGATGGCGAGCGCGTGCTCCGTCGGGCTCGTGAAGGTGCGCGACGGCCAGGTCGTCGACCGCATCGGCTGGTTCATCCGCCCGCCCGCCGGCCACGACCACTTCACCGAGTGGAACACGCGCATCCACGGCATCACGCCCGACATGATCGTCGACGCCCCGGGCTGGGCCGACCAGCTCGCCGACCTCGTCGCGTTCACCGGCGACGACCCGCTCGTCGCCCACAACGCCGGCTTCGACATGGGCGTCATCAAGGCGGCCTGCGCGGCGACAGGACTGGATGTCCCCGCCTACTCGTACTTCTGCTCGCTGCAGATCGCGCGCACGACGTACACGCTCGACTCCTACCGCCTGCCGTCGGTCGCCCTCGCGGTCGGCTTCGCGGACTTCCCGCACCACGACGCCGTCGCCGACGCCGAGGCGTGCGCCGCGATCATCGTGCACGCGGCCGAGCACCACGGCGCGATCGACGTGCCCGAGCTCACCGCCCGCGCGGGCGTGCGGCTGTCGACGATCGCTCCCCCGCCCGCTGCGGCGATCGCCTGACGCCCGCGACGCCGGGGCTCAGTCCGTCGCGCCGCGCGGCGGGTCGATGAGCAGGTCGGCGCGCTCCCCGAGGTACCGCTCGAGCGGGATGGGGTCTCCCCCGGCCGTCCACAGCACGCCGAGCCCGTCGCCGGTCCGCACGAGCGGCGGCACGGGGTCGTCCACGTCGAGCGGGACGGCATCCACGACGACCGTGGTCCCGACCGGGACCCCGGCCTTGCGCAGCATCCCGCGCAGCTCGTTGCGCCGGAGGGCGACCGAGGAGCGGTGGTTCGGATGCGTCGGGTCGGTCACGACGAGCACCTCGCCCGTCGCGTAGAGCCCGCCGTCGGCGTCGAGGCAGAGCGCCCCGAGCCGCCACACCTCGCCGAGCATCCCGGGCCGCGGGCGGCCGAAGCGGCGCGGCACCGGGCCGACGCGCGACTCGCCGGGCACCCCCGCATCGCGGAGGCGCCCGGCGGTCGTGGCGAGCAGGGCTCGCGCGTCCATCGTCAGTTCGTCGGGAAGCCGAGGTTGATGCCGCCGTGGCTCGGGTCGAGCCAGCGCGACGTGATCGCCTTCTGCCGGGTGAAGAAGTGGATGGCGTCGGGGCCGTAGGCCTTCGTGTCGCCGAACAGGGAGTCCTTCCACCCGCCGAACGAGTAGTAGCCGACCGGCACGGGGATCGGCACGTTGATGCCGATCATGCCGACGGTCGCCTCGCGCTGGAAGCGACGGGCGGCGCCGCCGTCGTTGGTGAAGATCGCGGTGCCGTTTCCGTACTGCGAGCCGTTGATGAGGGCGAGGCCCTCCTCGTAGGTCTCGACGCGCACGACCGAGAGCACGGGTCCGAAGATCTCGTGGGTGTAGACGTCCGACGTGGTCGGCACCTTGTCGATGAGGGTCGGTCCGAGCCAGAAGCCGTCGGCCTCGCCGTCGACCGAGATGCCGCGACCGTCGACGACGATGTCGGCGCCGTCCTTCACGGCGACGTCGAGGTAGCCGGCGACCTTGTCGCGGTGCTCCTTGGTGATGAGCGGGCCCATGTCGCAGCCGCGCGTGCCGTCGCCGACCTTCAGTCCCGACATCCGGTCGACGATCTTCGGGATGAGGTGGTCGGCCACGTCGCCGACGGCCACGACGACCGAGATCGCCATGCAGCGTTCGCCCGCGGAGCCGAAGCCCGCGTTGACCGCCGAGTCGGCGACGAGGTCGAGGTCGGCGTCGGGCAGGACGAGCATGTGGTTCTTGGCGCCGCCGAGGGCCTGCACGCGCTTGCCCGCGGAGGTGCCGCGCTCGTAGACGTACTTGGCGATCGGGGTGGAGCCGACGAACGAGACGGAGGCGACGTCGCGGTGGTCGAGGATCGCGTCGACCGCGACCTTGTCGCCGTGGACGACGTTGAACACGCCGTCGGGCAGGCCCGCCTCCTTGAGCGCCTCGGCCATCCAGATGGCGGCCGACGGGTCCTTCTCGCTGGGCTTGAGGACGACGGTGTTGCCGAGCGCGATGGCGATCGGGAAGAACCACATCGGCACCATCGCGGGGAAGTTGAACGGCGAGATGATGCCGACGACGCCGACGGGCTCTCGCACCGAGTAGACGTCGATGCCGGTCGAGGCGTTGGAGGTGAACTCGCCCTTCGCGAGGTGCGGGATGCCGCACGCGAACTCGACGACCTCCATGCCGCGGGCGACCTCGCCGAGGGCGTCGGAGGTGACCTTGCCGTGCTCGCTCGTGAGGATGGCGGCGAGCTCGCCCTTGCGGGCGTTGACGATCTCACGGAAGGCGAAGAGCACCTGCTGGCGCTTCGCCCACGACGCGTCGGCCCAGCCGGGCAGCGCGGCCTTCGCGGCGGCGACCGCGGCATCCACGTCGTCGACGGTGGCGAGGCGCACCTCGCGCTGCACGACGCCGCGGGCGGGGTCGTAGACGGGGGCGGTGCGGTCGGATGCTCCGGCGAACGACGCGCCGGCGACCCAGTGGTCGAGAACAGTGGTCATGATTCCACTGTGGGGCCCGAGCGATGTGCAGTCAACGCGCATCGTCACGCATGCGATGTGCGGACTCGCACATTCGTCGGCACCCGAGCCGTCATTCCGGGACGAGTTCGCCCGCCCGGTCGGAGACCTCACGGCGCAGCGCGTCGCGGACGAGCTCCACGGCATCCAGAACCGGGCCCTCGCGACGCGAGGCGAGCGAGAACTCGAGCCGCAGGTCGACCTCGTCGCGCAGCACGCGCACGAGCGACGGATCGCGGTCGGCCATGAACGCGTGCAGCAGCCCGACGCCGGCGCCGGCGCGCGTCGCCTCCAGTTGCGCGAACGGGCTCGTGCCGCCGAAACCGACGTTGACCTCGCCGAGCAGCGCCCGCAGGTCGAGCTCGGGCACCGTGAGCAGCGCGTCGACGTAGAAGACGAGCGGATGCGCCGTCAGCTCCTCGAGCGAGCCGATCGGTCCGCGCGCGGCGAGATACTCGGGCGACGCGTAGAGCCGCAGTGCGTAGGGGCTGAGCACCTCGGAGACGAGGCGCGGATTGCGCACCTGGCCGATCGTCACGGCGACGTCGAACCCCGACCCGCGCAGGGTGAGCGGGCGCGTCGCCGTCACCAGCTCGATCTCGAGATCGGGATGCTCGAGCTGCAGCCGCGCGAGGGCGGGGGCGGCGAACAGCACGCCGAACGCCTCGGGCGCGAGCACCCGGACGGTGCCGCGCACGCGGTCGGCCGTGCGACCCTCCGCCGCCGCGACGACGGCCTGCACGACGTCCTCGAGCCCGGCGGCGCGGTGCACGACCTCGCGGCCGATCGCGGTGAGACTCCAGCCGTCCGCCGAGCGGTCGAGCAGGCGCACCCCGAGCGACGACTCCAGGCGGTCGATGCGGCGCCGCACCGTCGTGTGCTCGACCCCGAGCAGCGCGGCCGCGGACACCATCCGGCCGGCCCGCGCGACCGCGAGCAGATACCGCAGGTCGTCGGCACTCACGTCGGGGTGGAGGCGCACGCCCTCACCCTAACCAGGAAGCTCCAGCGCGGCTCCGCGCCGATGTCGGTGCCGCTGGGGATACTTCGAAGCATGGATGCCACGCTCACCCTGATCATCGGACTCGCCGTCGGCCTCGTGCTCGGCGGGGCCGTCGGCGTGCTCCTCGGCCGGGCCCGTCGCACCGCCGCCGTCGCGGAAGCCGACCCCGCCCTCCTCGCCGCGCAGCACGAGGCGACGCTCGCCCAGGTGCGCGCCGAGCTCGGCTCCGAGCTCGCGGCCGCCCAGGCGACCCTCGCGGGGCTGCGCGAGCAGCTCGCCGGCGCCCAGGAGCAGTACCGCGACCTCATGGAGCGCACCCGCCAGGAGGCGGCCGAGCGCGCCCAGTCGGAGCAGGCGCAGAGCAAGGTGCTCGAGGCCCTCGCCCCCGTGCGCGAGACCCTCACCACGATGCAGCGCAAGGTCATCGACCTCGAGGAGCAGCGCCAGCGCCAGCACGGCGAGCTCGCCCAGCAGCTCAAGAGCGCGACCGAGTCGGAGGAGCGCCTGCGCGCCACCGCCGAGTCGCTCGCGAGCGCGCTCAAGAACAACTCGACGCGCGGCGTCTGGGGCGAGACCCAGCTGCGCAGCGTGGTCGAGGCGGCCGGCATGCTCCAGCACGTGAACTTCGACGTGCAGTCGAGCATCAAGGTCGACAGCCGCGTCGCCCGCCCCGATATGGTCGTGCACCTGCCCGGCGGCAAGAGCATCGCCGTCGACGCCAAGGTGCCGTTCAACTCCTACCTCGAGGCGGCCGCCATCCCGGTGACGGCGACGGATGCCGAGCTCGCCAAGCGCGAGGCCCTGCTCAAGCAGCACGTCAAGGCGGTGCGCGACCACATCACCGCGCTCGGCGCCCGCTCCTACTGGGACGGCCTGGAGTCGAGCCCCGAGATGGTCGTCGCGTTCATCCCGAGCGAGTCGCTGCTCTCCGCCGCGCTCGAGGTCGACCCGTCGATCATGGAGTTCGCGTTCAGCAAGCACGTCGCGCTCTCCTCGCCCGTGACCCTGTTCTCGGTGCTCAAGGCGGTCGCCGTGTCGTGGCGCCACGAGACGGTCACCCAGGAGGCGCGCGCCCTGTTCGACGTGAGCCGCGAGCTCTACCAGCGCCTCACGACGCTCGCCAACCACGTCGACAAGCTGGGCCGCTCGATCGAGCGCAGCGTCAAGGACTACAACACCTTCGTCGGCTCGCTCGAGCGCCAGGTGCTGCCGTCGGCGCGCAAGCTCAGCCAGCTCGACGCCTCGAAGGTGCTCCCCAAGCTCGAGGAGATCGACGAGCCGACGCGCGAACTCACCTCGTCGGACCTCACCGGCGTGCTCGAGGAGTTCGCGGCGCTCGACGAGACGGGCATCGCCCGCCCCGAGCTCGACCTCGGACTCGCCGAGCCCGACGCCCCCGCGAAGCGCGCCAAGTCCGCGTAACCCCTCGTCACCCCGCGGCGTCGACGGGGGCGGCGAACTGCGCCTCATAGAGGCGCGAGTAGGCGCCGCCGCGGGCGATGAGCTCGTCGTGGGTGCCCTGCTCGACGATCGAGCCCGCCTCCATCACGAGGATGAGGTCGGCATCCCGGATCGTCGACAGCCGGTGCGCGATCACGAACGACGTGCGCGACCGGCGCAGCTCCCGCATCGCGCGCTGCACGAGCAACTCGGTGCGGGTGTCCACCGACGAGGTCGCCTCGTCGAGGATGAGCACCTCCGGCCGGGCGAGGAACGCCCGCGCGATCGTGATGAGCTGCTTCTCCCCCGCCGAGACGTTGGAGCCCTCGTCGTCGAGCACGGTGTCGTAGCCGTCGGGGAGCGCGTGCACGAAGCGGTCGACGTAGGCGTCGCGCGCGGCCTCGAGGATCTCCTCCTCGGTCGCATCCGGCCGGCCGTACGCGATGTTGTCGCGGATGCTGCCCTGGAACAGCCAGGTGTCCTGCAACACCATGCCGGTGCGCGAGCGCAGGTCGTCGCGGGTCATCGAGCCGATGTCGACGCCGTCCAGGGTGATGCGGCCGGCATCCAGTTCGTAGAACCGCATGATGAGGTTCACGAGCGTCGTCTTGCCGGCCCCGGTCGGGCCCACGATCGCGACGGTACTGCCCGGCTCGGCGACGAGCGACAGGTCGCGGATGAGCGGCTTCTCGGGGTCGTAGCTGAACGAGACGCCCTCGAAGGCGAGACGCCCGCCCTGCGCCGGCGGCGAGCCCGCGTCCGCGGCATCCGGCGACTGCTCGTCGGCGTCGAGCAGCTCGAACACGCGCTCGGCGCTCGCGACGCCCGACTGCAGCAGGTTCACGAGCGAGCCGAGCTGCGACAGCGGCTGGGTGAACTGCCGCGAGTACTGGATGAACGCCTGCACGTCGCCGATGCGCATCGAGCCGCCCGCGACGAGCACGCCACCGACGACCGCGATCGCGACGTAGACGAGGTTCCCGACGAACATCGTCGCCGGCATGATGATGCCGCTGATGAACTGGGCGCCGAACGAGGCCCGGAACAGCTCCTCGTTCTTCTCGGCGAAGCGCTGCTCGACCTCGCGGTGACGGCCGAACACCTTCACGAGCGCGTGGCCGGAGTAGCCCTCCTCGATCTGCGCGTTGAGCGCGCCGGTGTGCGTCCACTGTTGCACGAAGAGCTTCTGCGAGCGCTTCGCGATCGCGACCGTGATGCCGAGGGTGAGCGGGATTGCGACGAGCGCGATGGCGGCGAGCAGCGGCGAGATGATGAACATCATCGCGACGACGCCCACGACGGTGAGCAGCGACGTGAGCATCTGCGAGAGCGTCTGCTGGAGGCTCTGCGACACGTTGTCGATGTCGTTGGTGACGCGGCTCAGCAGCTCGCCGCGCGGCATCCGGTCGAAGTACGCCAGCGGCAGGCGATGGATCTTGTCCTCCACCTCGCCGCGCAGGCGCTTCACGGTGCGCTGCGTGATCCCGTTGAGCACGTACCCCTGCACGTATTGGAAGAGCGACGACAGGAAGTACAGCGCGAGCACGACGACGAGCACGACGTGCAGGCGCTCGAAGTCGATGCCGACACCCGGCGTGATGTCGAGGTTGCGGATGAGGTCGGCCTGCTGCTGCTGACCGGACTGCTCGAGCTGCTCGACGATCTGCTCCTGGGTGACGCCCGCGGGCAGCTGGGAGCCGATGGCGCCCTCGAAGACGATGTCGGTCGCCATGCCGAGCACCTTCGGGCCGAGCACGGCGAGCACGACGCTCAGCGCGCCGAGCAGGATGACGAACACCACGCCGACCATCTCCGGGCGCAGCCGCCCGATGAGGCGCTTCGCCGACGAGACGAAGTCGATGCTCTTCTCGGCCGGCATCCCCATGCCGCCCATCGGGCCGTGGCCGCCGCCGGGTCCGCGGCGCGGCGCGGCGACGGGCTTGGACTCGCGCTCCGACATCAGGCGGCCTCCTCCGGCTGGAGCTGGCTCGCGACGATCTCGGCGTACTCCGCCGACGACGCGAGAAGTTCGGTGTGGGTTCCCCGGGCGACGATCCGCCCGTGGTCGAGCACGAGGATCTGGTCGGCGTCGAGGATGGTGGCGACGCGCTGGGCGACGATGATGCGCGTCGCGTCGGGCACGGCGGCGCCGAGGGCGGCGCGGAGCCGGGCATCCGTCGCGGTGTCGAGCGCCGAGAAGGAGTCGTCGAACACGTAGATCTCGGGCCGCTTCACGAGCGCGCGGGCGATCGCGAGCCGCTGGCGCTGGCCGCCGGAGACGTTCGTGCCGCCCTGGGCGATCGGGGCCTCGAGCCCGCCCTCCATCGCCTCGACGAACTCGCGCGCCTGGGCGATCTCGAGCGCCTCCCAGAGCTGCTCGTCGGAGGCATCGGGGTCGCCGTACCGCAGGTTCGACGCGACGGTGCCGGAGAACAGGTAGGAGCGTTGCGGCACGAGGCCGATCCGCCCCCACAGCAGGTCGGGATCGAGGTCGCGCACGTCGACGCCGTCGACGAGCACGGCGCCCGACGACGCGTCGAACAGCCGCGGCAGCAGGTTGACCAGGGTCGTCTTGCCCGAGCCGGTGCTGCCGACGACGGCGGTCGTCGTACCCGGCTCGACCGTGAACGACAGCTCGCGCAGCACGGGCGCCTCCGCGCCGGGGTAGGAGAACGACACGTCGCGCAGCTCGATGCGTCCCGTCGAGGCGAGCGTCGTCACGGGCGCGGCGGGCGGGACGACGCTCGACTCGGTCGCGAGCACCTCGCCGATGCGGTCGGCCGAGACGGCGGCGCGCGGCAGGAAGAAGGCGAGCATCGACGCCATCAGCACCGCCATGAGGATCTGCACGAGGTAGCTGAGGAACGCGATGAGCGACCCGACCTGCAGGCTCTGCTCCTCGATCCGGTAGGCGCCGAACCACAGCACCGCGACGCTCGACACGTTGAGGATGAGCATCACGACGGGGAACATGAGCGCGAACAGCCGGCCGGCGCGGAGGGCCGTCTCGGTCAGCTCGTCGTTGGCGCGGGCGAAGCGCGCCGTCTCGTTGCGCTCGCGCACGAACGCGCGCACGACGCGGATGCCGGCCAGCTGCTCGCGCAGCACCCGGTTGACCGCGTCGATGCGCTCCTGCATCCGCCGGAACTGCGGCGTCATACGGGCGATGATGAGGCCCACCGCGACGAGCAGCACGGGCACGGCGACGACCATGATCCACGACAGCCCGGGATCCTCGCCGATCGCGAAGACGACGCCGCCGATCGCGAGGATGGGCGTCGAGATGAGCATCGTGCAGCCCACGAGCACGAGCATCTGGATCTGCTGCACGTCGTTCGTCGTGCGGGTGATGAGCGACGGGGCGCCGAAGCGCGACACCTCCTGCTCGCTGAACTCGCCGACGCGGCGGAAGATCGCACCGCGGACGTCGCGGCCGAAGCCCATCGCGGTGCGCGCGCCGAAGTAGACGGCGACGATGGCGCACACGATCTGCGCGAGCGTGACGCCGAGCATGACGGCGCCCACGGCGAGGATGTAGCCGATGTCGCCGTTCGCGACGCCGACGTCGATGATGTCGGCGTTGAGGCTCGGCAGCCAGAGCGAGGCGATCGACTGCGCCGCCTGGAACGCCATGACGGCGACGAGCAGCGGCCAGTACGGGCGCAGGAAGCGGACGAGGATGCGACCGAGCATCAGGACTCCTCTCGATTCGCGATCCCGCGCACGATGAGGGCGGCGAGGGTCGCGTCGTCGATGCGGCTCTCCCGCATCGGCATCGACGAGGCGAACGCCGTCAGGCGCACGAACTCGGCGACGGTGGTGACGGGCACGGCGAGCCGGTCCGCATCGGGGGCGAGCAGGTCTTCGAGGATGCGCACCAGGTGCGCTTCCTCGGCGATGTGGCGCTCGCGGTGGGCGGGGCCGTGGGCCGGACGCTCGCGCAGCCCGAGGGCGATGACGGCGGAGACGACGTCGCGGAAGTGCGCGTGCATCCGCTCGATCACGGCGCGCAGCTTGTCTTCGAGCCCGAGGTCGGCGTCGATCGCGTGGAGCGAGGCCCACAGCGGCGCGGGGTCGAAGATGCGCTCGACGGCGGCGGCGATGAGGCTCTCCTTGTCGCCGAACGCCCGGAACAGGGTTCCTTCGGCGACGCCCGCGGCATCCGCGAGTTCGCGCGACGGGACGTCGCGGCCCTTTTCGCGCAGGAGCGGGACGACGGCGTCGAGGATGGCGTCGCGCCGGTCGTCGGGGGCGAGGGGCCGGGCGCGTTCGCGCGAGAACTCGCGCGTGTCGAGGAACGCGTCACCGGCTTTCATGGTCCGGCGACTGTAACTGAGTGAGTACTCACTCCGCAAGAAGCGACCTCGAGCTCGGCGATATGATGAATTCATCATGTCGATAAGTCATGAGGAGCGCCCCCTCTACGAGGTGAAGGCCGGACTCTTCAAGGGACTCGCCCATCCCCTGCGCATCCGCGTGCTCGAACTGCTCGCCGACGGCGACGAACACTCGGTCGCCGAACTCCAGCAGGACACGGCGCTCGAGGCCTCCCACCTCTCCCAGCACCTCGCCGTGCTACGCCGGCACCGCCTCGTCGTCTCCGACCGGCGCGCGAGCCACGTCTACTACCGCATCGCCCAGCCCGAGGTCGCCGAGTTCCTCGCCGTGGCGCGGCGCCTCCTCGGCGCGGTGCTGGATGCCGAGCGCGAGAACTTCGCCGGCCTCGACCGGCTCCCCGAGATCGGCGCGCGATGAGCGTCGGCGCCCACCTGCGCGGCCTCCTCCCCGGGCCGCGGGACTACACCGCCCTGCGCCGCACCTGGCGCGTCGACCTGCTCGCCGGGCTCACCGTCGGCATCGTCGCGCTCCCCCTCGCGCTCGGCTTCGGCATCTCCTCCGGCGCGGGCGCGGAGGCGGGGCTCATCACCGCGATCGTCGCGGGCGTCGTCGCGGCCGTGTTCGGCGGATCCCACGTGCAGGTCTCCGGGCCCACCGGCGCGATGGTCGTCGTCCTCGCCCCCATCGTCGCCGCGCACGGGATGGGCGCCGTCGCCGTCGTGAGCCTCCTCGCCGGCATCATCGTGCTCGCGGCCGGCGTGCTGCGCCTCGGGCGCGCGGTGTCGGTCATCCCCTGGCCGGTCATCGAGGGCTTCACCCTCGGCATCGCGATCATCATCTTCCTGCAGCAGGTGCCGGCGCTCACCGGCCCGACCGCGTACGGCGCCTCGCACGGCAACGTCGTCGTCGCGGCGGTCGAGTCGCTCGCGGGCGCCGACCCGGTCTACCTGCTGTGGGCGCTCGGCGCCGTCGCGATCGTCGCCGCGTGCATGCTGCTGCTGCCGAGACTGCACCCCGCGATCCCCGGCTCACTCGTCGGCATCGTCGTCGTCACCGTGCTCGCGCTCGTGCTGCCGACCCCGCTCGCCGCGATCGGCGCCCTGCCGCACAGCCTGCCCGCCCCCGGCATCCCGGACCTCGACCTGTCGCTGCTCGGCGGCCTGCTGCTGCCCGCCGTCACGGTCGCCGCCCTCGCCGCGATCGAGTCGCTGCTCTCCGCGCGCGTCGCCGCCGGGCTCGCCGACACCGGCCTCTACGAGCCCGACCGTGAACTCGTCGGCCAGGGCCTCGCGTCGCTCGCCGCGGGCCTCTTCGGGGGGATGCCGGCCACCGGCGCGATCGCGCGCACCGCGGTCAACGTGCGCTCCGGCGGCCGGACCCGCCTCGCCGCCGTCACCCACGCGGTCGTGCTGCTGCTCGTCGTGCTCGTCGCGGCCGACCCGGTCGGCACCATCCCGCTCGCCGCCCTGGCCGGCGTGCTCATGGTCACGGCGGTGCGGATGGTGCACCTCGCGACGGTGCGCAGCATCCTGCGCTCCACCCGCGCCGACGCCGTCGCGTTCGTCGTCACCGCCGTCGTCACCGTGTCGGTCGACCTCATCGTCGCCGTCGTCATCGGGATGGTCGTCGCCGGGTTCTTCGCCCTGCGCACTCTCTCCCGCGCCACGGGCGTCGCCCGCGAGGAGCTGCCCGGCGACCCCGAGCCGGGCGACGAGCGCATCGCGATCGTGCGCCTCGACGGGCCGCTGTTCTTCGCCTCCTCGGACCGCGTGCTCGACGCCGTCACCGGGATGCGCGGCGTCACCGTCGTCATCCTGCGGATGTCGCAGCTCGAACTCGTCGACGCCACCGGCGCGCACGTGCTCACCGAGATCGTGCAGCGGCTCGAGGCGCGCGGCGTCACCGTGCTCATCAAGGGCGTGCGCGAAGGCCACACCGAGCTGTTCCGCTCAGTCGGCGTCCTCGGCGCGCTGCGGCACCACAAGCACCTGTTCGACGAGCTGCCCGCGGCGATCGAGCACGCGCGCAGCCACGTCGCCCGCGAGTCCGCGGGCTGACGGCGGTCCGGCGGGTCAGGCGTCCTCGCCGAGCCACTTCTGCGCGAGGTGGTCGGCGGTGACGCGGCGGATGGTGCCCGAGCGCGCCCGCAGCACGATCGACTCGGTGCGGATGATCGGGCCCTTGCGCTCGACGCCGCGCACGAGCGCCCCGTCGGTGACGCCCGTCGCCACGAAGAACGTGTTGTCGCCGCGCACCAGGTCGTCGGCCTCGTAGACGTGGTCGAACTTCAGGCCCGCCGCGGCGCCGCGTTCGCGCTCCTCGTCGGTCTGCGGCCACATGATGCCCTGGATGAACCCGCCGAGCGCCTTGATCGCGCACGCGGTCGCGACGCCCTCGGGGCTGCCGCCGACGCCGACGCACATGTCCAGTCGGCTCTCGTAGCGGGCCGCGTTGATGCCGCCCGCGACGTCGCCGTCGAGCAGGAGGCGCGTGCCCGCCCCCGCCTCGCGGATCTCCTGGATGAGCTGCTGGTGCCGCGGGCGGTCGAGCACGCCGATGAGCATCTCGTCGACCGGCTTGCCCTTCGCCTTCGCGAGCGCGCGGATGTTCTCGCCGATCGGCTTGCGGATGTCGACGACGCCGTGGCCGTCGGCATCCGTCACGAGCTTCTGCATGTAGAAGACGCTCGACGCGTCGAGCATCGTGCCGCGGTCGGACGCCGCGATCATCGAGATCGCGTTGCTGCGGCCGGCCGCGGTGAGCGAGGTGCCGTCGATCGGGTCGACCGCGATATCGCACGCGGGGCCGTTGCCGTTGCCGACGACCTCGCCGTTGTAGAGCATCGGCGCCTTGTCCTTCTCGCCCTCGCCGATGACGACGGTGCCGGCGAAGTCGACCGTGCCGAGGAACTTGCGCATCGCATCCACGGCCGCGCCGTCGGCGCCGTTCTTGTCGCCGCGACCGATGAACGGGAAGGCGCGGATGGCGGCGGCCTCGGTCGCCCGCACGAGCTCCATCGCGAGGTTGCGGTCGGGGTGGGTGAACAGGATGCCGGGGTCAGCTTCCGCCATGGGGAGTCCTCAGGATCGGTGGAACGGGGCGGCCCCGGTGGCGGATAGGGCGCACGGAACAGCCTACCGGGGCTGGCTAGACTCGGGCATTGGGCGCCACCCCCATCCGTGTGTGTCCCCGTCGAAGGAGAGCCCTGATGCCCGTCGCCACCCCCGACCAGTACGCCGAGATGCTCGACACCGCCAAGAAGTCGGGCTTCGCCTTCCCGGCGATCAACGTCTCGTCGTCGCAGACGATCAACGCCGTGCTGCAGGGCCTCACCGAGGCGGGCTCCGACGGCATCATCCAGGTCACCACCGGCGGTGCCGACTACTTCGCCGGCCAGAGCGTCAAGGCCCGCGCGTCCGGCGCCCTCGCCTTCGCCGCGTTCGCGACCGAGGTCGCCAAGAACTACCCCATCACCGTCGCGCTGCACACCGACCACTGCCCGAAGGACGCGCTGCCCGGCTTCGTCGAGCCGCTCATCGCCGCGTCCGAGGAGCAGGTCAAGCGCGGCGGCAACCCGATCTTCCAGTCGCACATGTGGGACGGCTCGGCCGTGCCGCTCGCCGAGAACCTGGAGATCGCGAAGACCCTCCTGCCGCGCATGAAGGCGATCAACGCCATCCTCGAGGTCGAGATCGGCGTCGTCGGCGGCGAAGAGGACGGCGTCAGCCACGAGATCAACGAGCACCTGTACACGACGCTGGATGACGCGATCGCGACCGTCGACGCGCTCGGCCTCGGCGAGCAGGGCCGCTACATGGCGGCGCTCACCTTCGGCAACGTGCACGGCGTCTACGCGCCCGGCAACGTGAAGCTCAAGCCCGAGCTGCTCAAGGAGATCCAGGACGGCCTCGCCGCCAAGTACGGCACCGGTCCGAAGCCGCTCGACCTCGTCTTCCACGGCGGCTCCGGCTCGACCGACCAGGAGATCGCCGACGCCGTCTCCTACGGCGTCGTGAAGATGAACATCGACACCGACACCCAGTACGCGTTCACCCGCTCGATCGCGGGCACGATGTTCAGCAACTACGACGGCGTGCTCAAGGTCGACGGCGGCGTCGGCAACAAGAAGGTCTACGACCCGCGGGCGTGGGGCAAGATCGCCGAGTCGGCGATGGCGGCCCGCGTCGCCGAGGCGACCCGCCAGCTCGGCAGCGCCGGCCACTCGATCACCTCGAAGTAGCCGTCGCCCACCACCGCGAGCGCTACCCAGTTCGCCGAGCGCGTCCCGGATCCGGGGCGCGCTCGCGCATTTCGGTAGCGCTCGCGATCGTCAGTCGGCGCCGGGCGCGGGGAGGTTGAACGACATCCGCAGGAACCGGTCGTCGCTCCACTCGAGCTCGTCGACGCTCCCGCGCAGGGCGAGGTAGTACGGCGCGAGGTGCATGATGCGCCGCCCCTCGGGCAGCTCGATGTCGAGGCTCAGCCCGACGGCGGTCGACCCGTCGGGATGCTCGCGCAGCTCGACGAGGAGGGATCCGGCATCCGTGCCCGGGGTCGCCAGCACGGCGCTGATCAGCCCGCGCAGGGCGGTGCGCTGCGAGGGGCGCATCCGGTTGGCGAGGTGCTCCGGGTCGACGACGACGAGCCGGTCGCTCACCACCGAGTCGAGCCAGGTGACGTTCGACTGGGTGACCAGGTCGTCGCGCAGGCGCCGCGCGAGCTGACCGGCGAGGGTGCGGTCGGCGGTGGTCACCGTGCCGGTCTGCGCGATCTGCTCGATGAACGGCACGGCACGCGACGTGAGCTGCGCGAGACGGTCGCGCTCCAGCGCCTGCTGAGCGGCGCTGCGCGGCGCGTCGAGGGAGAGCATCGTGCGCGTGCGCGCCTCGATGAGCGGCACGGCCCGGGCGACGACCGCGACCGAGAACGCGGCGGTCGCGATGATGCCGCTCGCGAGCGGCGACGCGATGATGAGCAGCGTCGACACCGGGCCCCACCCGCGCACCTGGGCATCCACGATGACGCTCCCGAGCGGCACCGACACGACGGTCGCGACGGCGCCGAGGAGGATGATGGCCCGCGCCGGCAGGTACGGGCCGAGCGACGCGAGCACGAGGGCGAGCCCGAACGGCGCCCACCACGTCTCGATCGCGAGCACCGTTCCGGAGTAGCCGAGCGCGGAGAGCAGGAACCCGACGACGCCGAGGGCGACGGCGGCGATCGACCCGGGCCAGCCGATGCGCTTGCGCATGGGACGGGTGAGCGCGTGCACGAGCAGGCACGCGCCGGTACACAGGGCGACGCCGACGAGCTGGATGATCGGCTGCGGGCTCGACTCCCAGGTGAGGATCGCGAACACCCCGCCGTAGAGCAGGTTGATGGCGCCGAAGACGAGCGGGACGAGGGATCCGGTGAACCAGGTGAGCGGGTCCGCCTCCTGGGCGGAGAGGCGCAGGAACCGGCGGTCGAAGGGCAGCAGCGTCATCGGGCCGCCTCCGTCACGGGGGCGGAGATGATGACCGAGGTGCCTTCGCCCGGGGCCGACCAGACCTGCACGCTGCCGCCGACGGCGGTCATCCGCTCCCGCACCGATGCGCGCAGCCCGAGCCGGTCGGCGGGAACCCCCTCCGGGTCGAAGCCGCGCCCGCGGTCGGTCACCATGACGGTCACGGTGCGCTCGTCGGAGATGATCTCGATCTCGGCGGTGCTCGCCCCGGAGTGCCGCACGACGTTGTCGAGGCTCGCGCGCACCGCCTGGATGAGCGCGCTCGTCACCGCCGGGCCGAGCACCGAGTCGCCGGACCGCGCGCCGGTGACGTGGATGCTCACCCCCTGCCACTGGTACTCGCTCGCGATGCGCACCAGCTCGTTGCGCAGCTCGGCGTCCTCGGCGGCGGCCTCGGTCGACATCCCGGTGATCCAGTCCTGACCGCGCAGGGTCTCGAGGTCGGCGAGCAGCCGCTCGCGCACGCGCTCGTCGACCTCGTCGGGCGCGTTCATGACGACGGCGAGGTCGTTCAGCAGGGTGTCGTGCACGACCGCGGTGGTGCGGCGCGCGAGGTCCTCGCCGTGGGCGAGGGCCTGGGTGTCGGCCTCGAGTTCGTCGAAGTTGGGGACGTTGCGCCGGATGCGCGCCTGGATGGCGGCGAGCGTCAGATACGAGATGCAGGTGAGGACGAACACCATCGCCGGACCCCACCCCGGCTGGAACGGCACCTCGGCGAGGCGGAAGGCGACGCGCCCGGCGAGCATCGCGACGACGAAGCCGATCGCCGACCAGGCGATGCCGACGTAGGCCCGCGTCGCCGGGATGCCGACGAGCACGAGAGCGAGGCTCGGCCGGTTCACGAGGTAGGGCGAGCCGGCGAGGATGCCCGGGTCGCCGGTGAGCAGCAGCACCTCGTAGCCGATCGTCGCGAGCCCGGCGACCCCGAGGTAGGCGAACACCATCCACGGGCGCGGCCGCACGGCGACGGCGACGATGCCGCCGAGCACAACGCCGAGCAGGATGATCGCGAGCGGGGCGTCCGCCAGCCGGCCGCGGAGCGCGAGGGTCTCCAGGAGCACCGGGATGGTGAGCACCACGATGCCCGCCGCGACGGCCCACCCGACGGTCGAGACCGCACTCGTGATGACGGCGGCAGCCGTCTCGCGGGGCAGGACGCGCAGCCGCAAGCTCACGTCACCGCGGGGAAGATGCCGGGGGTCAGGGCGTAGATCACGAAGAGGGTGCCGAACAGCCCGACGGCGCCCGCGAAGCCCGCGGTGAGCGGGATCCAGAACGCGACGCGGCCCTTCCGCAGCGCCCCGAGCGCGAAGTACGCGGCGGCGCCGAGCAGGATCGCGAGCGCGACGAAGAGGATGCGCCCGGCGATGTTCGCCGCCTCGCTGAAGTCGGCGGCGGCCATCGGCCCGTTCGCGGTCACCTGCTCGAGCACCGGCTCGAGTTCGAGCAGCACGGGCGAGAGCTGGATGAGGCTGAACAGCCCGAAGGCGAGCAGGAAGATCGTGGCCGGCCGGTCGAAGGCGCGGGCACCGGTCGGCATCGGGCGCGCGCCGGGTCGGGCCGCGGCGGCCGGGCGGCCCGCGGCGGGCGCGGGGCGCGACGGGGCGGCGGCGGGAGCCGGTGCGGGCGTCGCGGCGACCACCCCCGACTCGGCGAGGATCGCGGCGACCTCCTCGGGGGTCGCGTATTCGCCGTACTGCGGCGCCGGGCGCGGGGCCGCGGAGGACTCGGGCGACGGGGTGCTCACGCGCGCCCCCGGCCGCCGAGCGCGCGCTCGTCGGCGTTGCCCGCGGCATCCCGGCGCAGCTCCTTCGGCAGTGAGAACATCAGGTCCTCCTCGGCGGTGCGCACCTCCTCGACGTCGCGGTAGCCGGCGTCGGCGAGATCGGCGAGCACCTCCTGCACCAGCACCTCGGGCACGGAGGCGCCGCTCGTGACGCCGACGGTCGCGACGCCGTCGAGCCACTCCTGCTTGATCTCGCTCGCGTAGTCGATGCGGTGCGCGGCCTTCGCGCCGTGCTCGAGCGCGACCTCGACGAGGCGCACCGAGTTCGACGAGTTGGCGGAGCCGACGACGATGACGAGGTCGGCGGCGGGCGCGACCTTCTTGATCGCGACCTGGCGGTTCTGCGTCGCGTAGCAGATGTCGTCGCTCGGCGGGTCCTGGAGGTTCGGGAAGCGCTCGCGCAGGCGCCGCACCGTCTCCATCGTCTCGTCGACGCTCAGCGTCGTCTGCGAGATCCAGACGAGGTTGTCGGGGTCGCGCACCTGCACGGTGTCGGCGTCTTCGGGGCTCGTCACGAGGGTCGTGCGCTCGGGGGCGTGCCCCATCGTGCCCTCGACCTCTTCGTGGCCCGTGTGGCCGATGAGCAGGATGTCGAGATCCTGCTTCGCGAACCGGGTCGCCTCGCGGTGCACCTTCGTCACGAGCGGGCAGGTCGCGTCGATCGCCTGCAGGCCCCGCTCGGCGGCGGCGTTCACGACGGCCGGCGAGACGCCGTGCGCGCTGAACACGACGTGGGCGCCCTCGGGCACCTCGGCCACGTCGTCGACGAAGATCGCGCCGCGCTTCTCCAGCTCGCTCACGACGTGCACGTTGTGCACGATCTGCTTGCGCACGTAGACGGGCGCGCCGAAGTTGTCGAGCGCCTTCTCGACGGCGATGACGGCGCGGTCGACGCCCGCGCAGTAGCCGCGCGGGGCGGCGAGCAGCACGCGCTTGGTGCCCGCGACGGGCTGGTCGGTCAGGCGCCCGCGCACTGCGGGAGCGCGCGGGGGTGCGAGCACGGCCTGGCCGTTGGTGATGGACACATCCCGATTCTACGAAGCCGGGCCTGGACGCGGCCGGGAGGCGGCCCCGCGGGGCCTCAGTCGAGGAAGTGGAGGCTCTCGACGAACGCCGCGTGCTGCTCGGAGGTGCCGTCGTGTGTGAGGAGCGAGTACTGCACGAGGTCGTGGAACAGCACCGTCGCGTAGAGCGTCGAGCCGGCGCGGATGGTGCCGGTGAGCGCCCGCTCCCCCGCGACCTCGACGAACGCGACATCCTGCAGCACGCCGCCCACGTTCGCCGCGGCGCCCTCGAGCGACGCCTGCAGCACCTCGTCGGAGGGACCGTCGGGCAGCAGTCCCGCGGGGAACTCGGTCGCGGCGAGCACGACCTCGAGGTCGCCCTGCGCCCACGACACCGTCACCAGCTCGAGGTCGAATCCGGCGACCGACTGCGGGGCGACGGCGCGCTCCGGCGGCCCCGGGAACGTCACCTCGAACGGGAAGTCGGCGGAGCCGTACACGTACCCGCTCGGCTCGGGAGTCGCCGGCGGCGGGGTCGGCTCCGCGCGTCCGCCGAACGCGCCGAGCAGGGCGAGCAGCGCGACGAGGGCGACGAGCCCCGACACGAGCGCGATGAGCAGCCAGCCCCACCACGGCATCCCCGTCGGCAGCCGCACGCTGCCGGGCGTGAGCGGAGGGCCGGGCGGCATCCCGGGTGCGCTCACGATCCGTCTCCTCCCCGACCGGTGGATGCCCAGTCAAACATCCCCGCCCGGGAGCGGGAACGGGCACGCCGGTGCTCTCCCGTACCCTGGCCGGGTGAGCACCCCCGCCCCCGCCGCTCCCGAGCGCTCGACGCCGGAGGCCCCGTGGCCCGTCGCGCTCATGTCGGGGAAGCTCAAGGACTACATCGACCGGCTCGGCACCGTGTGGGTCGAGGGCGAGGTGACCCAGTGGGGAATCTCGGGCGGCAACGCCTACGGCAAGATCAAGGACCTCGCCGAAGACGTCACCCTGTCGTTCCGCATCTGGTCGTCGACGCTCGCCAAGCTCAAGGAGGAGTTCCGGCAGGGCGACCGGGTCGTCGCGCTCGTCAAGGCGGAGTGGTGGCCCAAGGGCGGCACGCTCACGATGCAGGTGTACGACCTGCGCCACCTCGGCATCGGCGACCTGCTCGCCAAGCTCGAGGCGCTGCGCCGCAAGCTCCACGACGAGGGCCTGTTCGCGCCGGAGCGCAAGAAGCGTCTCCCGTTCCTGCCGCGGTGCATCGGACTCGTCACCGGCAAGGACTCCGACGCCGAGAAGGACGTCCTGCGCAACGCCCAGCTGCGCTGGCCGGCCGTGCAGTTCCGCATCCGCCACGCCTCGGTGCAGGGCGACCGCGCGTGGAGCGAGGTGATGGGCGCGATCCGCTCCCTCGACAACGACCCCGAGGTCGACGTCATCATCGTCGCCCGCGGCGGCGGCGACTTCCAGAACCTGCTGCCGTTCAGCGACGAGCGGCTCATCCGCGCCGTCGCCGAGTGCCGCACCCCCGTGGTGAGCGCCATCGGGCACGAGGCCGACCGGCCCCTGCTCGACGACGTCGCCGACCTGCGCGCCTCCACCCCGACCGACGCCGCGAAGCGGGTCGTACCCGACATCGCCGACGAGCTCGCGCGCGTCCGCCAGGCGCGCGGACGGATGGCGATGCGCGTCACCGGCCTCGTGACCGGCGAGATCGACCGCATCGGCCACATCCGCTCGCGTCCCGCCCTCGCCGATCCGGGCCGCATCGTGTCCGACCGCGCGGAGGAGCTGACCCGCTGGGTCGCGCGCGGCGCCGACCTCGTCGACTACGCCCTCGAGCGTGCCGGCCTGCGCGTCGCCGAACTGCGCGGGCAGCTGCGGGCGCTCTCGCCGAAGGCGACCCTCGAGCGCGGCTACGCCATCGCGCGCCTCGACTCCGGCGCGGTGCTACGCAGCGCCGCGGATGCCGTGCCCGGCGCGGGACTGCGCCTCACCCTCGCCGACGGCGAGGTGGGGGCGACCGTCTCCGCCGACGGCGAGCGCGGTTAGGGTGGATGCCGTGGCCGACGACACCGACATCGCGGGCCTGACCTACGAGCAGGCACGCGACGAACTCGTGAAGGTCGTGACCCAGCTCGAGCAGGGCGGCGCGACCCTCGAGGAGTCGCTCGCGCTCTGGGAGCGCGGTGAGGCCCTCGCGAAGCGCTGCGAGGAGTGGCTCGTCGGGGCGAAGGCCCGGCTCGACGCCGCCCGGGGCGCCGCGGAGTCGTCGACGTGACGATGCCCGCCCAGGAGGCCGCCCCCACCGCCGCCGAGCGCCGCGCGGCGCGTCAGGCGAACCAGACGCCGTTCAACCTCGTGCTCGCGCTCATCGCGTCGCTGGGCATCGTCGCGTTCCTCGTGATCGTCGTCGTGCGGCCCGAGATGGAGCCGCGCACGGTCGACTACCGCGCGAACGCCGCCGCCGCGCAGGCGCAGTTCGGCGGCGCCCTCGTCGTGCCCGACCTCCCCGCCGAGTGGACGGCGAACCGCGCCGAGCCGACGAGCGCCACCGCCGACGGCGTCGCCCGCTACGACATCGGCTTCCTCACCCCCGGCGGCCAGTACATCGAGTACACGCAGGGCTTCGACGCGAACCCGACGTGGCTCGCCGCCCAGGTGAAGGGCGCGAGCGCCGGGCCGGGGATCACGATCGGCGGCATCCGCTGGACGGTCTACGACCGCCGCGACGCCCCCGACATCGGCAACGTCGCCTATGCGCTCGTCGCCGACACCGACGCCGCCACCCTCGTCATCTCGGGCACCGCCGTCGACGCGGAGTTCGAGGAGCTCGCCCTCGCGATCGCGGAGCAGGTGCGATGAGCGACGCGCGACGCACCCCGGCCCAGGTGTGGGGTGAGATGTCGCGCGGCAACGAGCGCTTCGTGAGCGGCGCCCCCAAGCATCCGCGTCAGGATGCCGAGCGCCGCGCCGAACTGGCCGGATCCCAGGCCCCGCACGCCGCGCTGTTCGGCTGCAGCGACTCCCGGCTCGCGGCCGAGATCATCTTCGACAAGGGCCTCGGCGACCTGTTCGTCGTGCGCAACGCCGGCCAGGTCATCTCCGAGTCCGTGATCGCCTCGCTCGAGTACGCGGTGGCGGTGCTCGACACCCCGCTCATCGTCGTGCTGGCCCACGACACGTGCGGCGCCGTCGCCGCGGCGATCGGCCTCGACGACCCGGAGGCCGCCCCGCTGCCGCCGCACATCGCCGGACACATCGCCGGCATCCGTCCCGCCGTGCGCTCGGTGCCGTCGCGCGACCCCGACGAGGTCGGCCGCGCCCACCTGGCCCGCACCGTGCACGCGCTCGTGGAACGCTCCGAACTGATCTCGGACGCCATCGCCGCGGGTACGCTGGCTGTCGTCGGCGCGAACTACCGGCTCGCTCAGGGCCGCGTGACCCCCGACGTCGTCGTGGGCTCGATCGAGTCCTGACCCCCGCCACCACCCCACCGCCAGCACCACATCGAAAGGCAACGTCGGAGTGAGCACCGAATACCGGATCGAACACGACACGATGGGCGAGGTGCGGGTCCCCGCATCCGCCCTCTACAGCGCGCAGACGCAGCGTGCCGTCGAGAACTTCCCCATCTCGGGGTCGGGCCTCGAGCCCGGCCAGATCGTCGCGCTCGCCCGCATCAAGCGCGCCGCCGCCGTCGTGAACGCCGAGCTCGGCATCCTCGATCAGGGCATCGCCGACGCGATCGTCGCCGCGGCCGACGAGATCATCGGCGGCCAGCACCACGAGCACTTCCCGGTCGACACCTACCAGACCGGTTCGGGCACGTCGTCGAACATGAACATGAACGAGGTGCTCGCGACCCTCGCCACGCAGAAGCGCGGCGAGAAGGTGCACCCGAACGACCACGTCAACATGTCGCAGTCGAGCAACGACGTGTTCCCCACGTCGGTGCACGTCGCCGTGACCGACGCGCTCCTCAACCAGCTCGTCCCCGCCCTCGACCACCTCGCCGTCGCCCTCGAGGAGAAGGCCGAGCTGTGGAAGGGCGTCGTCAAGTCGGGCCGCACCCACCTCATGGACGCGACCCCCGTCACCCTCGGCCAGGAGTTCGGCGGCTACGCCCGCCAGATCCGCCTCGGCATCGAGCGCATCCAGGCGTCGATCCCGCGCGTCGCGGAGGTCCCGCTCGGCGGCACCGCGACCGGCACCGGCATCAACACCCCGAAGGGCTTCTCGGAGCGCGTCATCCAGGTCGTCGCCGAGACCTCGGGCCTGCCGATCACCGAGGCGGTCGACCACTTCGAGGCGCAGGGCGCCCGCGACGGCCTCGTCGAGGCGTCCGGCCCGCTGCGCGTCATCGCGGTGTCGCTCACCAAGATCTGCAACGACCTGCGCTGGATGGGCTCGGGCCCGAACACGGGTCTCGCCGAACTCTCGATCCCCGACCTGCAGCCCGGCTCGTCGATCATGCCCGGCAAGGTCAACCCGGTCATCCCCGAGGCCGTCATCATGGTCGGCGCGCGCGTCATCGGCAACGACGCGACGATCGCGTGGGCGGGGGCGACCGGCAACTTCGAGCTCAACGTCGCCATCCCGGTCATGGGCACGGCGCTGCTCGAGTCGATCCGCCTGCTCACCAACAGCTCGCGCCTGCTCGCCGACAAGACCGTCGCGGGCCTCGAGGCGAACGTCGAGCGCGCCCGCGCCCTCGCCGAGTCGTCGCCGTCGATCGTGACGCCGCTCAACAAGTTCATCGGCTACGAGAACGCCGCGAAGATCGCGAAGCACTCCGTCAAGAACGGACTCACCGTGCGCGAGGCCACGATCGACCTCGGCTTCGTCGAGCGCGGCGAGATCAGCGAGGCCGACCTCGACAAGGCGCTCGACGTCCTGTCGATGACGCACCCGGGGTGACCTCGACGCGTTAGAGCAGCGCTTCCGCCAGGAGGGCGCCCGCGAACCCGCCCAGCATGAACGGGCCGAAGGGGATGCGGGCACCCTTCCCGCGTCTCAGGAGCACGACGAGCGCGGCGACCCCGCCGGCCAGGAACGCGAGCAGCGGCGCCGCGATCGCGACGGTCGCCGTCGGGGAGGCGAGCCCGAGCACGGCGGCGAGCTTCACATCGCCCATCCCCATGCCGCCGGTGAGCGCGAGCAGGAACAGGATGCCGCCGAAGGCCGCGCCGGCGACGAGGGGCACGACGGGGAACCCGCCCGTCGTCGCCCACGCACCGGCGGCCGCGGCGAGGCCGACCCCGAGCCCGGGCACGACGAGCCGGTTCGGCAGCCGGTGCTCCGCGAGGTCGATGCGCGTCAGCTCGGGCGTCACCGCCGCGACGTAGAGCGCCGGGATCGCCGCGACGACCGGGCCGAGGGCGACCCAGGTGAGCACCGCGAGGGCGGCGACGACGACCGCCTGCCCCGCCGTCCGCCGCATCCCGGGATGCTAGCGACGCCCGGCGGCACCGGGGCGGGGAAGTTCACAGCACCCCGAGGGTCAGGGGCGGCGGGTTCCCTCGGCGGGGCCGAAGAAGACGAGGGCGACGAGATCCTCGGTGATGTCGATGAAGCGGTGCCCTTCGCCGGCCGGCACGAAGATGACGGTGCCGGGGACGGCATCCACGGTCCCGGTGTCGTCGCCGACGAAGCGCGCGCGGCCCGACATGACGACGTAGAGCTCGTCTTCGGTGTGCGGCGACTGCGGATCGGTGCCGCCGGCGGGGATGCGGTAGGTGCCGAACGACAGGTCGGGGCGGCGGAGCTGCTCGATGTATCCGTCGTCGGTGGTGGGCGGGATGACGTGCATGCGGGCACGCTAGCGACCGTCGCGCATCGGCCGACAGAGCCACCGACGGAGGCGTGGCTCAGGGGTCGACGATGTCGGCGGGCGCGGCGAGGCGGCGCAGGATCATCCGCTCGTGCTCCGTCGGCTGGAACCTCTCCATCGGGATCGCGTAGTCGCCCGGCCCGAGCATCGTCCGCAGCTCGTCGCGCACGACGGCGAGTTCGTCACGCAGCGCGCTCACGCCAGTTCGTTCCCTTCGAGCATCTCGGTGACGAGCGCGGCGATCGCGGAGCGCTCCGAGCGCGTCAGCGTGATGTGGGCGAACAGCGGGTGCCCCTTGAGCGTCTCGATCACCGAGGCGACGCCGTCGTGCCTGCCGACCCGCAGGTTGTCGCGCTGGGCGACGTCGTGGGTGAGCACGACGCGGGAGTTCTGGCCGATGCGCGACAGCACGGTGAGCAGCACGTTGCGCTCGAGCGACTGCGCCTCGTCGACGATCACAAACGAGTCGTGGAGCGACCGCCCGCGGATGTGGGTGAGCGGCAGCACCTCGAGGATGCCGCGCTCGACGACCTCCTCGAGCACGTTGTCGGAGACGAGGGCGCCGAGGGTGTCGAACACCGCCTGCCCCCAGGGGTTCATCTTCTCGCCCTGGTCGCCGGGCAGGTAGCCGAGCTCCTGCCCGCCGACCGCGTAGAGCGGGCGGAAGACGACGATCTTGCGGTGCTGCTGCTTCTCGAGCACCGCCTCGAGTCCGGCGCAGAGGGCGAGCGCCGACTTGCCGGTACCCGCCCGGCCACCGAGGGAGACGATCCCGATCTCGGGGTCGAGCAGCAGGTCGATCGCGAGCCGCTGCTCGGCGCTGCGCCCGTGCAGCCCGAACACGTCGCGGTCGCCGCGCACGAGCTTGAACTCGCCCTTACCCGTCACGCGGCCGAGCGCGGAGCCGCGCTCCGAGTGCACGACGAGCGAGGTGTTGACCGGCAGGTCGGCGACGGCGCGCGAACTCAGGGTCTCGGCGTCGTAGAGCTCCGACATCTGCTCGGCGGAGAGGTCGATCTCGGCCATCCCGGTGTACCCGGAGTCGACCGCGAGTTCGGCGCGGTACTCCTCGGCGGTGAGGCCGATCGAGGCCGCCTTCACGCGCATCGGCAGGTCCTTCGACACGACGGTCACGTCGAGACCCTCGCTCGCGAGGTTCATCGCGACGGCGAGGATGCGGGAGTCGTTGTCGCCCAGCTGCAGCCCCGAGGGCAGCACCGACTGGTTGGAGTGGTTGAGTTCGACGCGCACCGAGCCGCCGGCCTCGCCGACCGACATCGGGAAGTCGAGACGCTCGTGCTGGCGGCGCAACTCGTCGAGGTTGCGCAGCGCCTGCCGCGCGAAGTACCCGATCTCCGGGTCGTGGCGCTTGGCCTCGAGCTCGGTGACGACGACGACCGGTAGGACGACGGAGTGTTCCGCGAATCGGAAGATGGCTTTGGGATCGCTCAGCAGCACCGAGGTGTCGAGGACGAATGTCCGCTCCCCCTGCTTCGGCTTCCCACCTCCGCTCTTCGCGGCGGTGGCCTTCTGCTGGGGCTTCTCGAGAGCGGGCACTCCCCCTCCATCCCCGGGGATGTCTCCCCCGGCTCTGTACGGTTCGGCCACGTGTCCGGAACGAACTTACGTGGCCGCTCCGACCAGGCGCCGTGCCTGGTGCCTCGAAGCTAACCCCGGGCGGATGACACGCGTGTTCCGACACGCCCTGTGGGGTTACGGGCGTGTGAATCCTCAGGTTCAGACGGAGGTCGCGAAGGAGAGCAGCGCGGCCTTGAGCATCGCGAAGGTCTCCTCCTCGACGGTCGCGTGGGCGGAGAGCCGCACGCGCGTGTCGCGGACCGTCGCGGTGACGCCGTGGTTGTGCAGGGATGCCGCGAGCACGGTGAGCTGCGCGGGTTCCGGCTCGACGACGACGATGCCGGCGCGCTCGTTCTCGGCGCGCGGTGAGACGACGGGCAGCGCGAACTCGTCGGCGAGGTCGATGATGCGGCTCACCCGCTCGGCGATGGCGGTGTTGACGGCGGGGACGCCGACGCTCGCGAGTTCTTCGAGCGCGGAGGCGAATCGTCCCGCGGCGACCGCGTCGGGGTGCGAGATCTGGAACGCGGCGGCGCCCGGCGCCGGCTCCTCGACCTCGCCGGAGTACGGGTCCTCCGCGGCGACGAAGCCGGCGAGCGCCGGGGTGAGCATCTCGCGTGCGCGGTCGCTCACCGCGAGGAACCCGGTGCCCATGCCCGCGCGCACCCACTTGTGACCGGGCGCGGCGACAACGTCGGCGAGGGCATAGGGCGCGTCGACGACTCCGAAACCCTGGGCCGCATCCACGATCAGCAGCCGCTCGCCGACCACCTCGCGGATGCCCTCGAGATCGGCGAGGTAGCCGGTGCGGTAGTCGACGAGGCTCACCACGACGGCCTGGACGTCGTCGGTGAGCTGCGCACGCAGGTTGCCGGGGGTGACGCGGCCGTCGTCCGAGTCGAGCCAGACCGGCGCGACCGGCCCGCGGGCGGCGGCGCGGGTGAGGGCGTAGGGCATCGACGGGAACTCGAGCGGCGAGATCGCGACGCCGCCGCTCAGACCGAACGCGACGTGGAGGAGGGCCTGGGACGTGTTCGGCTGGAACACGACCTGGTCGGCGTGGAATCCGCCGATCGCGGCGACCGCCTCGCGCATCCGGTCGTGCTGGTCGAGGAGCACCTGGAGCGACCCGAAGCGCGCCTTCGCGAGCATCGCGGTGAGGGCGATCGCCTCCTCCGTCGCCGCCCGGCCGATCGGGGAGATGCGGGCGTAGTCGAGGTAGCCCGGCTCCTCTTCGAAACGTTCGAGATAGTCGTCGATGGTCACGCGCCGAACCTCCGGTCCCGGGTTGCGTAGGCGCGCAGCGCGCGCAGGAAGTCGACCTCGCGGAGGTCGGGGCCGAGGGCCTCGAGGAAGTAGAACTCGCTGTGCGCGCTCTGCCACAGCATGAAGTCGGAGAGCCGCTGCTCCCCCGACGTGCGGATGATGAGGTCGGGATCCGGCTGCCCCTGCGTGTACAGGTGATTGCCGATCAGCTCCGGCGTGAGGATCGCGGCCAGGTCGTCGATCGTGCCGCCGCCCTTGCCGTGCTCGCGGACGATGCTGCGCATGGCATCCGCGATCTCCCGCCGCCCGCCGTAGCCGACGGCGAGGTTGACGTGCAGGCCCGTGTGCCCCGCGCTGCGCTCCTCGGCGGCGCGCAGGGTGTCGACCAGGTGCGCGGGAAGCCCCTCCGTCGTGCCGACGTGCTGGATGCGCCAGTCGCCCGCACGGGAGAGGTCGTCGGCGAGGTCGCCGATGATCTCGAACAGCTGCGTGAGCTCCGCCGGGTCGCGACCAGTGAGGTTGTCGGTGGAGAGCAGGTAGATGGTGACGTGCCGGATGCCGAGAGAGTCGCACCAGCCGAGGAACTCGCGCATCTTCGCGGCACCGGCGCGGTGACCGTGCGCGGCCGTCTCGAGCGCGCGCTCGCGGGCCCAGCGCCGATTCCCGTCGATGATCATCCCGACGTGGTGGGGTCGCGGGAGGTCGGCGAGCTGCCGTCGCAACCGGGCCGAGTAGAGGCCATACAAGAGGCCCCGGCCCGACGAGGCGTTCCGTTGTGGCACGTCACTAAGGTAATCCCCCGCTCCCAGGGCTTTTGCCGCACGTCCCCGTACACTCCCCCGCATGAGCAGTCGCACCGCCCCGCAGCACGACCACCCGGGAACTCCGGAGGACGAGGCGGCGGTCGCGGAGCGGGAGCCGGGCGCGCAGCTTCCGAACATCCCGCTGCTGGAGGATGCGCTCGCCCACCCCGAGGACGAGAAGAAGCCGACGTGGCGCGGCTGGATCCACGCGGGCACCGCGCCGCTCGCGGTCGCCGCGGGCGTCGTGCTCATCGTGCTCGCGCCGAGTGTCGGCGGCAAGGTCGGCGCGGCGGTGTTCGCCGGCTCCTCGATCCTGCTGTTCGGGATCTCCGCGGTCTACCACCGCTTCAACTGGAGCCCCAAGGTCAAGGCCGTGTTCCGCCGGCTCGACCACGCCAACATCTTCCTGCTCATCGCCGGCACCTACACGCCGATGGCGCTCACCGCGCTCCCCGCGACGGAGGGCATCATCCTGCTCAGCCTCGTCGGCGGCGGGGCGCTGCTCGGCATCCTGTTCCGCGTCTTCTGGCTGAGCGCGCCGCGCTGGTCGTACGTGCCGCTCTACCTGCTGCTCGGCTGGGCGGCGGTCATCTTCGCCGGACCACTCATCGCGCACAACTGGGTCGCGATGCTGCTCGTGCTCATCGGCGGCATCTCCTACACCGTGGGTGCGCTGTTCTACGGCTTCAAGCGCCCCAACCCGATCCCCGGCGTGTTCGGCTTCCACGAGCTGTTCCACACCTGCACGGTCATCGCGTTCATGTGCCACTGGACCGCGGCCCTGCTCATGGTGCTCGACCCGATCGTCTGGTGACCGGGCCCCGGGGCGACCCGGGGATGCGCTGCGGCGTTACTCGCCGCGCTCGGCGGCCTCGGCCGCCTCTTCCGCGTCGAGGCGCGCGTTCGCCTGCTCGCGGTACCGGACGCGGCGCACGCGACGGCTCATGTCGACGATGAGCAGCACGACGGCCACGGCGACGACGATCGTCAGCGCGAACCCGATGACGCCGGGAGTGACGGTGTTCGGGTCGAGCTCGCCGCCCGGGGTGGGGGCGGGGGTCGCCGCCGGCAGGAACCAGAGCACGCGAAAAGCCCCTTCCGAACTGAAATACGCTGGTTCCAGGGTAACGGAGGCGGGATGACGCAGGACGCGATCGCGGAACGCTACGGGCGCACCCCGGCGGCCCGCAGGCGCTCGCTCGTGCTCGGCCTCGGCACCCTCGGCGCGGTGCTCGTCGTCGCCATCGCCTGGGTGCTGTGGGCGGGCTTCGCCGGCGCCGCCGGCGCGCTCGAGACGCGCGACCTCGGCTACGTCACCCACGAGGACACCGTCGACGTGAGCTTCGAGGTGTCGGTCGATCCGGGCACTCCCGTGTCGTGCGCCCTGCAGGCCCTCAATCAGCAGTTCGCGATCGTCGGCTGGAAGATCGTCGACCTGCCCGGGACGGCTTCACGCACCGCCCGCTACACCGAGAACGTGCGGGTCTCCGAACCCGCTGTGACCGGGTTGATCTACCGCTGCTGGCTGGCCTAACATGGGGCGCGTTGCCCGGCTTCGGCCGGGCTCGCGCTTTATCTCCGCCCGGTTTCGGCCGGGCAACCGTTTTATGGGGGCCGCATGTCGCGGACCCTCCCCCGCACCCGCAAGGAGCATCCCCATGTCCGACACCGCTGCCACGACCTGGCTGACCCAGGAGTCGTACGACCGCCTCTCCGCCGAGCTCGCCGAGCTCGAGGGACCGGCGCGCCTCGACATCGCCAAGAAGATCGAGGCGGCGCGCGAGGAGGGCGACCTGAAGGAGAACGGCGGCTACCACGCCGCCAAGGACGAGCAGGGCAAGATCGAGGCCCGCATCCGCCAGCTCACCGAGCTGCTGCGCACCGCCGTCGTGGGCGAGCCCCCGGCCGCGTCGGGCGTCGTCGAGCTCGGCACCGTCGTCACGGCGAAGATCGCCGGCGACGAGACCGTCTTCCTGCTCGGCAGCCGCGAGATCGCGGACGACGCGAGCGACATCGACGTCTACCCGGCGACGAGCGCGCTCGGCGAGGCGATCCTGGGCCTCAAGATCGGTGAGAAGACCTCCTACACGGCGCCCTCGGGCAAGGAGATCGCCGTCGAGATCCTGAAGGTCGAGACCTACCGGGGCTGAGCCGCGCCGAGAACGGAGCGGCCGCCGGGTCGACGGGCGGGCTCAGACCCGCTCGTCGACCTCCGGCCGGTATCCCTGCTCCCGCAGCCGGGCGAGCACCATCTCGGCGTGCTCGGGTCCGCGCGTCTCCATGTGGATCTCGATCGCGACCTCGGTGATCTGAAGCCCGGTGCCGTGCCGCGTGTGCAGCACCTCGACGACGTTCGCGTTGGCGCCCGCGATGATCTCCGCGATCCGCGCGAGCTGGCCCGGACGGTCGGGCAGCGGGATGACGACCTTGAGGTAGCGCCGGTCGGCGGCGAGACCGCGGCTGATGACGCGCTCCATGACCATCGGGTCGATGTTGCCGCCGGAGAGCACGACCACGACGGGGCCGTCGTCGAGGGTGAGCCCGCCCTCGAGCAGGGCGGCGACGCCCGCGGCCCCCGCGGGCTCCACGACGAGCTTGGCGCGCTCGAGCAGCACGACGAGGGCGCGCGCGATGTCGTCGTCGGTCACGGTGACGACCGAGTCGACGGTGCGGCGGATGATCTCGAACGTGAGGTCGCCCGGCCGGGCGACCGCGATGCCGTCGGCGATCGTGGGGCCGAGCGCGACCTCGGTGACCTGGCCTGCGGCGAGCGACACCGGGAACGGCGCGGCGTTGCGCGCCTGCACGCCGATCACGCGGATGTCGCGGTCGGGCGCGGCGAGGGCGAGCGACGCGGCGATGCCGGAGATGAGCCCGCCGCCGCCGATCGAGACGATGACGGTGCGCACGTCGGGCACCTGCTCGAGGATCTCGAGCCCCACGGTCGCCTGACCGGCGACGACGTCGGCGTGGTCGAACGGCGGGATGAAGGTCGCGCCCGTGCTCTCGACGAACGCCTTCGCGGCCGCGTTGGTCTCGTCGAACGTGTCGCCGTGCAACACGACGTCGGCCCCGTAGTTGCGGGTCGCCTGCAGCTTGGGGAGGGCGGCGCCGTTGGGCATGAAGATCGTCGCCTTGATCCCCAGCTCGCGCGCGGCGAGGGCGACACCCTGCGCGTGGTTGCCGGCGCTCGACGCGACGACGCCACGCTCGCGCTCCTCGGGGGTGAGCTGGGCGAGCCGGTTGAGCGCGCCGCGGATCTTGTACGACCCGGTGCGCTGGAGGTTCTCGGTCTTCAGGAAGACGGGCTGCCCGGCGATCTCCGACAGGTGGCGCGAGCGCTCCATCGGCGTCGTCTCGACGACGTGGGCGATGCGCTCCCGCGCCGCGAGGATGTCGGCGAGCGTCGGCCCGGGAAGCGTGGACCTGTCGAGTTCAGCGCGCACGCTTTCCCCTCTTCGGGACGGAGATCGGAGTGGTGACGTCATCCACGGTCGGATGCGGGTTGGTGCGCCACTCGCCGCGGGCGATGTACCCGACCATGACGTTGAGCGTCGCGACGAGCGGCACCGCGAACAGCGCGCCCGCGATGCCGGCGACGTAGCCACCGGTCGCGACGGCGAGCACGACGGCGAGCGGGTGCACCTTCACGACCGCGCCGACGAGCAGCGGCTGGAGGATGTGGCCCTCGACCTGCTGCACGAGGATGACGATGCCGAGCATGACGACCGCCTCGACCGGTCCGAAGAACACGAGGGCGACGAACACCGCCATCGCGCCGGAGACGATCGCACCGACGACGGGCACGAACGACGCGAGGAAGACGAGAATCGCGATCGGGATGACGAGCGGGAACTCCCGCCCGGTGAACGCGCCGAGCAGGAACGCGCCGAGACCGATGCCGACGGCGTCGATGGCGGCGACCATGATCTGAACCTTCACGAACGTCGTGAGGGTGATCCATCCGGCCTCGCCCGCGCCGCGAACGGCGGCCTGCGCGCGCTCGGGGAAGAGGCGCGTCACCCAGGTCCAGATCGGGCGGCCGTCGATGAGCAGGAAGAGCGTCGTGAACAGTGCGAGCACGAGGCCGGCGAGGATGTGGCCGCCGACGCTCGCGACGTCGAGGGCGTTCTCAATGAGGGCGCTCGTGTCCTCCGAGATGGCCCGGAAGAGCGCGTCGAAGTAGGCGTTGATGTCGTCGAGCTGGAGCTCGAACGGCGGGGCCGCGAGGTAGGCGGTCAGCTCCCCCCAGCGGGCGATGGTCTGCTCGACGAGCGACGGCCAGCCGCGGCGCACCTGGAACACGATGATCGTGATGAGTCCGGCGACGACCGAGATGAGGGCGAGCTCGTTGACGGTGACCGCGAGCCACTTCGGCCAGCCCTTGCGCTGCAGCCAGTTGCTGAACGGCACGAGCAGGGCGGCGAGCAGTACGCCGACGAAGAACGGGATGGCGACGTAGCGCAACTGCACGACGAGGAAGCAGAGCAGGGCGAGCGCGCCGGCGACGACGAGGATGCGCCACGACCAGGCCGCGGCGATGCGCATCCCGGGGGTGACGGCGTCCGCGGCGGGAGCGGCGGCGGCCTTCTCGGCGGCCGGCGTCGCGGCGGCGGGCTTGGCGGTCGTGCTGCGGGCGCGCGTGCGGGCGGGACGCGCTGGCGGATCCTCGGCTCGGGCCACCCGCCAAGTCTAGGCATTCGGCCCGGGCCGTTCCGGTGTCCGACGTCGTCATTAGGGTCGGAGAGTGCCGGAGTCCGTGTCCGCCGCCGCCGCGCGGCGCATCGCCCTCGCCGCGCAGGGCTTCGGGGCGCCGCGCCCCGCCTCCGTCGGCACCCGCCGGCTCAACGCGGTCCTGCAGCGGCTCGGCGTCCTCCAGATCGACTCCGTCAACGTGTTCGAGCGCAGCCACTACCTGCCGCTGTTCGCGCGCCTCGGCGGCTACGACAAGGCCCTGCTCGACCGCCTCACGCTGCGGCCGAAGGCGCCGTACCTGGAGTACTGGGCGCACGTGGCGACGTTCGTTCCGCGCGACGACTGGCCGCTCTGGGGCTGGCGCCGCCGGGCGATGCGGGCGAAGTACGGCAAGCCCGGCGGGTGGGTGGACGCGCATCCCGAGATGGTCGCGTTCGTGCTCGCCGAACTCGCGGCCAACGGGCCGATGGCGGCGAGCGACATCGAGCACGAGGAGAACGTGCGGCGCGGGCCGTGGTGGGGCCTCTCCGACGTCAAGGAGGCGCTGGAGTACCTGTTCCTCTTCGGCGACGTCGTCACCGCCGGGCGCAAGGGGTTCGAGCGCGTCTACGCCCTCCCCGAGCACGTGCTGCCCGCTCCCCTGCTCGGCGCCGAGGTGCCGGAGGAGGACGCGCAGCGCGAACTGGTGCGCCGCGCCATCAGCTCCCACGGCATCGGCACCGCGAAGGATGTCGCCGACTACTACCGGCTGTACGTCGCCACGGCATCCCGCCACCTCGAGGAGCTCGCCGAGGCCGGCGAGGTGCACCGCGTGCGGGTCGAGGGGTGGAAGGCGCCCGCGTACCTGGCGGCCGACGCCCGCATCCCGCGCCGCATCGAGGGGACGGCGCTGCTGTCGCCGTTCGACCCCGTCGTGTGGGAACGCGACCGCACCGAGCGGATGTTCGGGTTCCGGTACCGCATCGAGATCTACACGCCCGCGCCGCAGCGGGTCTACGGGTACTACACGCTCCCGCTGCTCGTCGACGATCGCCTCGTCGGCCGCATCGACCTCAAGAGCGACCGGCAGGCGGGCGTGCTGCGCGTGCAGTCCGCGTGGCGGGAGGAGCACGCGCCGGCGGAGGTCGAACAGCGCGTCATCCCCGTGCTGCGCGACATCGCGGCTTGGCAGGGCCTCGGCGACGTCTCGGTCGCCGACCGCGGCGACCTCGCCCGCCCCCTCGCGAGCGCGATGGGCACCCCGCTCCTCCCCGCGGATTGAGCGGCGCGGAGCGGCGGCGCCTTAGAACTTCGTCGCGTTGCCGCGCAGGCGGGCGACGCGGTCGGCGATCGGCGGGTGGGTCGAGAAGAGCCGCGCGAGGAATCCGGGACGGTTCGGGTCCGAGATCCACAGGTGCGACATCGACGTGTTGGTGCGCGCGACGGGCCGCCCGTACGCCTGCAGCTTCTCGAGGGCCGAGGCGAGCGCCTCCGGGTGCCGCGTCGTGAGGGCGCCGGTGGCATCCGCGAGGTACTCCCGCTGCCGGGAGACCGCCGCCTGCACGACCGAGGCGACGATCGGGGCGAGGATGGCGGCGGCGATGCCGATGGCGAGCATGATGAGCGCGGCGGGGCCGGCGTTGTTGTTGCGGCTCCCGCGGCCGCCCCAGAAGATCATCCGGAACAGGATGTCGGCGATGAGGCCGATCGCGACGACGAGGCCGAACACGACGAGCGAGACGCGGATGTCGTAGTTCTTGACGTGCCCCATCTCGTGCGCCATGACGCCTTCGAGCTCGGAGTCGCTCATGATCTCGAGCAGCCCGGTCGTCGCGGCGACGACGGCGTGCTCCGGGTCACGGCCGGTGGCGAAGGCGTTCGGCGCGGGGTCGTTGATGATGTACACCTTCGGCATCGGCATGCCTTCGGTGATGGCGAGGTTCTCGACCGTGCGGTAGAGCCGCGGGTTCTGCGCCTTCGTGATCTCGACGGCGCCGGCGAGCGCGAGCGTCTCCTTGGTGGCGAGGAAGTACTGGAAGATCGCGTACGCCGTCGCGATGACGAGCGTGATGATGGCGATCGACCAGTCGCCGACGATCCACGCGGAGAGCGCCCCGAGCCCGGCGATGATCAGGATGAACAGGATGATGATCAGGACGGTGTTGCGCTTGTTCTTCGCGATCGCGGAGTACATGTGTGGTGTTCCTCGTCGGGGCCGGGTTCCGGGTTAAGCAACGGCTCCGCCGACCTGCGGCCGGCGGAGCCGAACTGCTGGCTTCGGCTCCGCGATCATCCAATCGGCGGAGCCTGAGCCGGTGCTGAGAGCAGCGGCTTAGAACTGCACCTTCGGCGGCTCGGCGATCGCGGCCGGCTCGTCGACCTCGAAGAACTCGCGCTCGTTGAAGCCGAGGCTGCGCACGAAGAGCGTGTTCGGGAAGACCTTGATCTTGGTGTTCAGCTCGCGGACGCCGCCGTTGTAGAAGCGACGCGAGGCCTGGATCTTGTCCTCGGTGTCGACCAGCTCGCCCTGGAGCTGGAGGAAGTTCTGGTTGGCCTGCAGCTGCGGGTACGCCTCGGCGACCGCGAAGAGGCTCTTCAGGGCCTGCTGGAAGTGGTTCTCCGCGGCGCTCGCCTCAGCCGGCGTCGAGGCGTTGACCGTCTCGGAGCGGGCCTTGGTGACGTTCTCGAAGACGGCCTTCTCGTGGGCCGCGTAGCCCTTGACCGCTTCGATGAGGTTCGGGATGAGGTCGGCGCGGCGCTTGAGCTGCACCGTGATGTCGCTCCACGCCTCGTCGACGCGCACGTTCAGGCGGACGAGGCCGTTGTAGGTCGCCCAGAGGTAACCGCCGACGATGACGACGAGCAGAACGATCACGCCGATGACGATGAGGATCTCCATGGCGCCCATCATAGGGGGCCGCTACTTCCGAGCGGCAGTGAGAAGTCGCCGGAACCAGTGGAACGACGCCTTAGGGGCGCGGTCCTGGGTCTGCGGATCGACGGCGACGAGCCCGAACTTCTGGGTGTATCCCTCGGCCCACTCCCAGTTGTCGAGGAACGACCAGACGAAGTAACCCTCGACCGTCACGCCCGGCACGTCGGTCACCGCGGCGTCGAGATGACGGGCGAGGTAGTCGATGCGCTCCTGGTCTTCGACGTGGCCGGACCGGTTGGGCATGTCCTCGAACGAGGCGCCGCCCTCGGTGAAGATGATCGGCGGCAGGGCGTCGCCGTAGCGGTCGGAGAGCTGCCCGAGCAGCACCGGCAGCAGGTCGGGCGAATCGGGCCAGCCGAATCCCGTCGACGGGTACTCCGGCCAGGGCTCGAGCCGCAGCGGCAGGTCGAGCATCGCCTTGGTCTGGAGGTCGTGGTCGCCGCGCTTGAGCCGGGGCGGACCGGCGGCGACCCGGCTCGGGAAGTAGTACTGGACGCCGTAGAAGTCGATCGGCTGGCGGATGATCTTCGCGTCGCCCCACCGCGGCCCGCCGGCGAGGTGCAGGGCGAGCCCGACGATCCCGGGGGCGCGCCTGCCGCGGATCACCGGGTCGGCGAAGACGCGGTTGCTGAGGATGTCGAAGTTGCGTGCCGCGAACCGGTCGAGCCAGCGGTTGCTCGACGCGAACACGGGGCTGTGCGCGTTCGAGATCCCGATGCGGCCCGTCACGGGCACCTCGCGGAGGGCCTTCACGGCGAGGCCGTGGCCGAGCAGCAGGATGTGCGCCGCCCGGGCCCCGGACGCCCACAGCGCCCGACCCGGCGAGTGCACGCCGAGCGTGTACCCCTGGAGCGCGACCGTCGCGGGCTCGTTGATCGTCACCCAGTCGGCGACCCGGTCGCCGAACGCCTCCCCCGCGATGCGCGCGAACTCGGCGAACCGGTACGCGGTGTCGCGGTCGGTCCAGCCGCCGTCGTCGTCGATCTCGGCGGGCGTGTCCCAGTGGTGCAGGGTCGCCATCGGCCGGATGCCGGCGGCGACCAGTTCGTCGAGCAGGGCGTCGTAGAACGCGATCCCCCGCGGGTCGCCGGGTCCGCGACCGCCGGGCTGCACGCGCGGCCAGGAGATCGAGAACCGGTAGGCGTCGACGCCGAGCTCCTTGAGCAGCGCGACGTCTTCGCGCATCCGGTGGTAATGGTCGGTCGCGGTGAGCGCGTTCGAGCCGTCCATGATGCGGCCGCGCTTGGCGGCGAAGAGGTCCCAGCCGGCGGCGCCGCGCTCATCCGCGCCGCCCTCGATCTGGTACGAGGAGGTGCTGACCCCGAGGAGGAAGCCCGGCGGCAGTTTCGCGGCGAGCTTCTCGGGTTCCATACCTCCTAGTCGTATCGACGTTCGCTGAATGTCAGCGGCGAGCCTGCTGAACGTCGCGCAGCCAGTGGAACGACGACTTCGGGGTGCGCTTCAGGGTGTCGTAGTCGACGTGCACGAGCCCGAAGCGCTGCGCGAAACCCGCCGCCCACTCCCAGTTGTCGGTGAACGTCCACACGTAGTACCCGTCGACGAGCGGGTGCGACGCCGCGACGGCGAGGTGCCGCGCGAGGTAGGCGACCCGCCTCGAATCGTCGACCTCGCCATCCGGCCCCACCTCGTCCGGGAACGACGCGCCGCCCTCGGTGATCAGGATGCGCGGCAGCCGGTCGCCGTAGCGCTCCCGCATCCGGTCGAGCATGACGCCGAGCGAGTCGGGCGCGATCGGCCAGCCGAAGCCCGTCTTCTCGTACTCGTCGAACTCGACGAGGCGGAACGGCACCTCCTTCATCGCCTCCGCACCGCCGTCGGGCGTGTGCCCCTCGGGGTCGGCACCCGCGGCGATGCGCGACGGGAAGTAGTAGTTGAACCCGTAGAAGTCGAGCGGGCGCGAGATGACCGCGGCATCGCGGCCGAGGCGCGACAGGAGGCGCAGCCCGAGACGCTCGAGCCCCGTCACGCCGCGCGGCAGTTCCGCGGCGCGGCCGAGCAGCACCGGGTCGGCGAACAGGCGGTTGTGGATGAAGTCGAACAGGTCGGCCGCGTCGGCGTCGGCCGGCGAGTCGGAGGCCGGCTCGACCGGCGAGTGCACGTTGGTGATGCCGATGCGGCCCTTCACCGGGACGGCGCGGAGGGCGTCGACGGCGAGCCCGTGGCCGCGCAGCAGGTTGCGCACCGCGCGGATGGCGCCGAACAGCTTGGCGCGGCCGGGGGCGTGCACGCCGAGCGCGTACCCGTCGATGATGACCGTGGCCGGCTCGTTGAGCGTCACCCAGTCGTCGACGCGGTCGCCGAACGCCTCGCCCGCCGCCGCCGCGAACTCGGCGAACCGGTCGGCCGTGTCGCGGCGCAGCCACCCGCCGCGCTCCTCGAGCTCGGCCGGGGTGTCCCAGTGGAAGAGCGTCGCCATCGGGCGGATGCCCCGCTCGAGCAGCCCGTCGATGACGCGGTCGTAGTACGCGACGCCCTTCGGGTTGACCGGGCCGCGGCCGTGCGGCAGCAGGCGCGTCCAGGAGATCGAGAAGCGGGAGGCATCCACCCCCAGCTGTCTCATGAGGTCGAGGTCCTCGTCGGTGCGGTGGTAGGCGTCGGTCGTGACCGCGGGCGTCGAGCCGTCGTGGATGGTGCCGGGGATCGCCGCGAACGCGTCCCACGTCGACGGGGTGCGCCCGTCCTCCGCGGCGGCGCCCTCGATCTGCGCGGCGGCGCTCGCCACCCCGACGAGGAACCCCGGCCGGAGGCGCCGGGCGAACTCCGCGGGCGACTCCTCGGCGGGGTCGGCCCGCGAAATGCCCATATCTGCGTCACTCGGGGCGCGAGATGCCCCGAAATGGGCATTTCGCGGGTCAACGCCGCCCGTCATGCGCCGAGCACCCGCTCGAGGTAGCGGTTGGTGAACCGCCGTGCGGGGTCGAGTTCGTCGCGCACGCGCAGGAAGTCGTCGAACCGCGGGTAGGCGGGGCGCAGGTCGTCGGCGGTGCGGAAGTGCATCTTCCCCCAGTGCGGGCGACCGTCGTAGGTACGCATGAGAGCGTCGAAGGCGCGGAAGTACTCGATCGGGTCGTCGCGGAAGTAGCGGTGCACCGCGATGTAGGCGCTCGGCCGCTGGAAGGCCGTCGACATCCAGTTCTCGTCCGGGGCGGCGGCGCGCATCTCGATCGGGAACGAGATGCGCCAGCCCTTGCGCTCGACCAGCCCGCGCCACTCGCGCAGCGCCTGCGGAAGCGCCTCGAGCGGGATCGCGTACTCGCTCTCGCGGAACCGCACGAGGCGCGGGCTCGCGAAGATCTCGAACGACAGGCCCGTGCGCTCGCCCTCGCCGTAGACGCCCGTCGCGAAGCGGCTGAGCCCCGGCACGGCGGGCTTGATGACGTGCCCGATCGCCTGCTGGGCCCGCAGCGCCTCGTTCTCGAGCAGGCGCTTCTCGGCCCACAGCGCGAACCGGCCCGGCTTGGTGTACTCGGTGTCCGCGGGCAGGCGGGTCTTCGTCTGCGTCATCCCGAGGTCGGTGTGCGGCCACCAGTAGAACTCGAAGTGGTCGGAGTCGGCGACGAACTGCTCCCAGCCGTCGAGCACCTCGTCGAACGGGCGCGGCTTGTCGACCGAGCGCAGCACGAAGAGGTCGACGCACTGCAGCTCGATCTCGACGAGGATGCCGAGCGCGCCGAGCCCGAGGCGCACGGCGGGCAGCAGGTCGGGCCGGTTCTGCTCGTCGACGCGCAGGACGTCGCCGGAGCCGGTGACGAGGGTCGCCCCGACGATCTGGGTGGCGAGTCCGCCGAAACGGATGCCGGTGCCGTGGGTGCCCGTCGAGGTCGCGCCGGCGATCGACTGCCGGTCGATGTCGCCCATGTTCTGCAACGCGAGGCCGTGCTCGGCGAGGAGCGGCCCGAGCTGCCACAGGCGCGTGCCGGCGGCGACGCGCACCCGCTTCGTGGCGGGGTCGACGCCGAGGATGCCCTGGAGCGCGTCGAGTTCGAGGAGCACGCCGTTGGTCGCGGCGATGTCGGTGAAGCTGTGCCCCGCGCCGACCGCCTTCACGGTCTCGCCGCGCTCGGCGGCATCCTTCACGATCCGCACGACGTCGTCGACGGATGCCGGTCGCGCGACCTGCACCGGCAGGGCGGATGCCGACCGCCCCCAGTTGCGCCACCTCGTCACAGGAACACCTTCCCCTCTCCGCGGTACGTCGGCAGCTCACCGACGACCGTGCCGTCTTCCACGAGCGAGAACGCGTCGAGGTGCTCGCTCAGCTCCCCCGCCTTGGTGTGCCGCAGCCACACGCGGTCGCCGATCGCGAGGTCGCGCGCGGCGGCTCCCCGCAGCGGCGTCTGCACCTCGCCGGCGGACTCGCGCGCGAGCATCCGCAGCCGCTCGGGCCACTCCACCTTCGGCGCGCGGTCGGGTCCGGGCGGGCCGGACGCGATCCACCCGCCGCCGAGCAGCGTCGCGATGTCGGAGGCCGGGCGGCGCACGACGTCGAGCGCGAACGCCGCGGCCGGCGCGGGGTGGAAGTGCGTGTACCCGTCGAACAGGTGCGGGCCGAAGAGTCCCGACCCGGCGGCGACCTCGGTCACGCTCGCGTCGGCGTGGGTGGATTCGATGGATCCGGTGCCGCCGCCGTTGACGAACTCCAGTTCGGCGACGTCGCGCACGCGGCGCACCGCCTCGGCGCGGCGGACGCGCAGCTCGCGGGCCGACGCGCGCTGCATCGCGCGGATCGCGCCCTTGCGGGGGCCCGCGTTGGTGACGCCGGCGATCTGCGCCTCGTACGCCATCATCCCGACGAGCCGGAATCCGCGCCGGGCGACGACGGCTTCGGCGAGCGCCTCGGCCTGCGCGGGGCTGAACACGGGCGAGCGCCGCACCCCGACGTGGCCGAGGGCGCGCGAGCGGTACGACGCGTCGAGTTCGAGGGCGACGCGGATGACGGCCCGCTTCCCCGGGGCGGCGACATCGTCGACGAGGTCGAGCTGGGCGGGGTCGTCGATCATGATCGTGACGCGCGAGGCGAGCTTCTCGTCGGCCGCGAGGCGGGCGAGGGAGCCGCGGTCGGCGGTCGGATAGCCCACCACGATGTCGTCGTGCGTCTCGGCGAGCCAGAGCGCCTCGGCGAGCGTGTAGGCGAGGATGCCGCGGTAGCCGGGCAGGGCGAGGACGGCATCCAGGACGCCGCGCACGCGCACCGACTTGCTCGCGACGCGGATCGGCAGCCCCGCGGCGCGGTCGAGCAGATCGAACGCGTTGGCGGCGAGGGCGTCGACGGCGAGCACGCCGACGGGCGCGTCGAGGTGCCGGGTCGCGGCGGTGAGCGCGGGCCACCACTCGGCGGGGCGCTCCCAGGGGGCTCCGGCGGGGCGGGTCAGTTCGAGGGTCATCGCACTCCCTTCACCGGCAACACGGCGAGGGCGCCGAGCACGGTCGCGACCGCCGAGATGAGGAACAGGCCGGTGAACCCGGCGACGGCGGCGACGAGCCACGCGCCGAGCAGCGGGGCGACCGCCTGCGGCACCGTCGTCGCGATGTTCATGATGCCCAGATCCTTGCCGCGCGTCGCCGCGTTGGGAATCACCTGGGTGGCGAGCGCCTGGTCGACGGAGAGGAACGCGCCGTAGCCGATGCCGAGCAGCGCCCCGCCGATCATCGTGACGGTGAAGTCGGGCACGAACGCGAGCAGCGCGGCGGCGACCGCCTGGAACATCGCCGACACGACGACGAACGGCTTGCGGCGTCCGATGCGGTCCGACCAGCGGCCGAGCAACAGGCTCGACGCGACGATGAACACGACGTAGACGAGGCTCAGCGAGATGAGGTCGCCTTCGGCGTCCTCGCGCTCGAGGCCGAACATCAGGAAGTAGAGCAGCAGCGTCGTGCCGAGCGCGTTGCCGATGTTGACGAGCACGCGGCCGAGCAGCGTCCAGCCGAAGTCGGGGTGTTTGCGCGGGCTGATCCAGAAGCCGGCGAGCAGGGCCGTCAGGGTGAACGGCGGCCGGTCCTCCTTCGCGAGCGGGATGTCGGGGGCGACGACGAGGAACGGCACGACGAGGGCGACGACGATGCCCGCCATCACGAGATACCCCGTGACGGTGTCGAGTTCGAGCGCCTCGACGAGCACGAGTCCCAGCACGAGCCCGATCGCCTGCGGCGCGGCGATCCAACCGGAGACGACGCCACGCTGGCCGACCGGCACCTGGTCGGAGATGGTCGCGGTGAGCGCGGCGGTGAGCACGCAGAATCCGATGATCGCGAGCGACCAGAAGATGCCCACGCCGACGAGCGACGACTGGATGCCGAGCAGCCCGAGCGACGCTGCGAAGAGCAGCGCGCCGCCGAGGATCCACGGCTTACGGCGCCCGAAGCGCCCGGTGGTGCGGTCGGAGAGGGCGCCGGCGAGCGGGTAGGCGATGAACGCGAACGCCCCCGCGATGCCCGAGATGACGCCGAACGCGACGACGCTGTCGACCCAGTCGGCGCTCGTGCGCAGGCTCTCCACCTGCGCCGGGAGCTGCAGCTGGACGGGGGTGAGCTGCGCCATCCAGATGCCGAGCCAGGCGGTCGTGAACGCGACGACCCAGCGCCCGGGGACGCGGGTGGTGGGTTCGGCGAGCGCGGCCGGGGTCGCGGGGGTCGACGTCATCGGGACTCCTTCGGGTGCAGCGGGCGGGCGTGGGCGGCGATCGCGTCGGCGGCGAGGTCGAGGGATGCCTCGGCCGCGTCGTCGTCGCGGGAGGCGAGCCAGGCGAGGGTGATGCCGTCGGAGAGGGCGACCGCGAACCCGGCGAGGGTGTCGAGCGGCAGATCCCACGCGACGTCGTGGCGTGCGGCGCCGGCGTCGAGCAGCCGGGCGACGAGGCCGCGGTAGGCGTCGTACTGGGCGGCGGGGAGGTCGGCGAGTCCGGGGGTGCGCAGCGCGTGCTGGGTGAGCTCGAACATCGCCTGCTCGCGTCCCGGGTCGGCGCGCACGAGGTCGAGGTACGACCCGAGCACCCCGCGCACGGCGGAGCGGATGTCGGGGGCGTCGAGGCCGAGCGACCCGTCGGCCGCGGCGCCCTCCCCCGCGACGACGAGTTCGACGACGTCGCGCAGCAGCTCTTCGCGCGACGCGACGGCGTAGTGGAACGAGGCGAGCGGCATCCCCGCCTCCGCGACGATCGCCCGCGTCGTCGCCGCGTGGATGCCGTCGCGGGCGATGACGGTGAGGGCGGCGCGCGCGAGCGCGGCTCGGCGCTCGATCGCCGGGATGCGTGCCACGCTGACCCCCCCTCGGGAAAAGTGGGTCAAGCGTCCCAGACGGGCGTCCTAGGCGTCAAGCGCGACGACGGCGGTCTGCTGCGCGATCTCCAGCTCCTCGTCGGTCGGCACGACGAGCACGTCGACCGGCGCCCCCTCGGGCGAGATGCGGCGCGCACCGCTCCCGGCCTGGTTGCGCTCCGCGTCGACGTGGATGCCGAGGAACCCGAGGCGCTCGACGGCGCGGGCGCGCAGCCATCCGGCGTTCTCCCCCATGCCCGCCGTGAAGACGAGCGCGTCCACTCCCCCGAGCTCGGCGGCGTAGGCGCCGACGTACTTGCGGAGGCGGTGCAGCAGCACCTCGATCGCGAGCAGCGCGTGCGGCTCGCCCCGCTCGGCGGCGGCGACGACGTCGCGCAGGTCGTTCGAGCCGCCCATCCCGAGCAGGCCGGAGCGGCGGTTGAGCAGGTCGTCGACCTCATCCACCTTCCAGCCGTGGCGGGCGAGGTGCATGATCACGCCCGCGTCGATGTCACCCGAGCGCGTTCCCATGACGAGGCCCTCGAGCGGGGTGAGGCCCATCGAGGTGTCGATCGAGCGGCCCTTGTCGATCGCGCACGCCGAGGCGCCGTTGCCGAGGTGCAGCACGATGAGGCGCAGCTCCTCGAGCGGGCGGCCGAGGAGCGCGGCGGTCGAGCGCGACACCGAGCGGAACGAGGTGCCGTGGAAGCCGTAGCGGCGGATGCCCAGCACGCGGGCAACGGTGCGGTCGATCGCGTAGGCGGCGGCGTGGTCGGGCAGCGTCGCGTGGAACGCCGTGTCGAAGACGGCGACGTGCGGCACCTCCGGCAGCACCCGGCGGGCCGCGCGGATGCCTGTGAGCCCCGGCGGGTTGTGCAGCGGGGCGAGGGGGTCGAGCTTCTCGATCTCCGCCTCGACCCGGTCGTCGATCAGGGTCGGCTCGACGAAGCGCTCGCCGCCGTGCACGATCCGGTGGCCCACGGCATCCGGAGCCCTTCCGCCGAGCGCGTCGAGCACGCGGCGCGTCGCCGACTCGGCGTCGGGCACGTCCGACCCGGGCTCGCCGATGCGCTCGATGAGTCCGCGCACGCGCGCCGCCGGATCCGCGAGGTCGACCACCTGGAACTTGAGGCTCGACGACCCGGCGTTGAGCACGAGGATGTGCGGACTCACGCGTCGGCCCCCTGCGCCTGGATGGCGGTGACGGCGATGGTGTTGACGATGTCGCGCACGAGGGCTCCGCGGGAGAGGTCGTTCACGGGCTTGGCGAGCCCCTGGAGGATCGGGCCGATCGCGAGCGCCCCGGCGGAGCGCTGCACGGCCTTGTAGGTGTTGTTGCCGGTGTTGAGGTCGGGGAAGACGAACACGGTCGCCCGGCCCGCGACCTCCGAGCCCGGCAGCTTCGCGGCGCCCACTGTCGGATCGGCGGCGGCGTCGTACTGGATGGGTCCGGCGACGGGCAGCTCGGGCGCGCGTTCCGCGACGAGAGCGGTCGCGGCGCGCACGTCGTCGACGTCGCCGCCCGAACCCGACTCCCCGGTCGAGTACGACAGCATCGCGACGCGCGGCTCGATGCCGAAGCGGCGGGCCGTGTCGGCCGAGGCGATCGCGATGTCGGCGAGCTGCTCGACCGTGGGCTCCGGGATGACGGCGCAGTCGCCGTAGACGAGCACGCGGTCGGCGAGCACCATGAGGAACACGCTCGACACCACCGAGATGCCGGGCGCGGTCTTGATGATCTGGAACGCCGGCGTGATCGTGTGCGCCGTCGTGTGCCGGGCGCCCGACACCATGCCGTCGGCGAGACCGGCGTGCACGAGCATCGTGCCGAAGTACGACACGTCGCGCACCGTCTCGGCGGCGGCCTCGGCATCCACGCCCTTGTGCTTGCGCAGCTCGAAGTACTCCCCGGCGAATCGCTCGTGCAGCTCCGGGTCCGAGGTGGAGAGGATGACGGTGTCGCCGAGGTCGAGGCCGAGTTCCGTCGAGCGGGCGCGGATCGCCTCCTCGTCGCCGAGGATCGTGAGCTGCGCCGCCTTCTCGCGCACGACGATCGCCGCGGCTTCGAGCACGCGGTCGTCGTCGCCCTCGGGCAGCACGATGTGCTTCACGTCGGCCGCCGCGCGCTCCAGCAGGACGCGCTCGAAGCGGTTCGGGGTCATCGGGCCGGGAGGGGCCTGCCGGATGCCGTGGACGATCGCGGCGCCGTCGACGTGGTCGCGGAACAGCCCGAGCGCGCGCTCGTACTTCTCGTCCGACTCCGCCGCGAGCAGGCTCCGCGTCGAGTCGATGCGCTGCGCCGTCTCGAACGTGCCCCACGGGCAGGCGAGGAACGGGAGGGTGGAATCCAGCCCGTCGAGCAGCTTCGCGATCGACGGCGCCATCTCCAGGCCGCCGTTGAGCACGAGCGCCGCGGGCGTCGCGAACGCCGCCGAGCGGTCGGCGAGCACCGTGCCGAGCAGGGCGTCCGCGCGGTCGGCCGGCACGACGACCACGCCGCCCTCGATGAGTCGCGGGAGGAGGTTCTCGACCCCCATGCCGGCGACGACCGTGCCGAGCACGACGCGGTCGAGGTCGGCCTCGGTGCCGCGCACCAGCTCGCCCTCGAGGCGCCGCGCGATGAGGCGCAGCGACGGGGCGTCGAGCAGCCGGTCCTCGGGGATGACGTGCACGGGGGCATCCGCGATGCCCGCGACCGTGTCGCGGAGCCCGGCGAGGCGCTCGGGGTCGGCGCGGTTCACGACGACGACGGCCGGCCCGATGTGGTCGCGCTGGAGTTCGCCGAGGGCGACGCGGGCGGCATCCGCCAGCTCCGCCGGGGTGCGGAAGCCCGCACCGTCGGGGCGGCGCCCGTTGAGCACCAGCACGACGGCGGCGCCGAGGTCGGCGGCGATGCGCCCGTTCATCGAGAGCTCGGTGGGGGCGCCGACGCCCGTGTAGTCGCTGCCGAGCACGAGCATCGCATCGCACTGGTCATCCAGCTCCGCCGCGGCCGCGACGATGCGCCGCACCGCCGCCTCGGGGTCGGCGTGCACCTGCTCGTCGACGACGCCCGTCCCGGTCGCGACGGCGCCGTGCCGCGCGAGGGCGTCGAGCACCGGATCCGGCTCCGAGAGCGAGCGGGCGACGGGGCGGAACACGCCGACGCGGCCCTCCCGGGCGAGCACGTCGAGGAGTCCCACGGCGATCGTGGACTTGGCGGTGCGGCCCTCGGCCGAGAGCACCGCGATGCGCAGCGTCACGGCACCTACGCTACGCGCGCTCGGGCGCCTCCCCGGTCAGAGCGGGGCCGGGATGTTCGGCAGGCGAACCGTCGCGCGTGCCCTCGCTGGGATTCGAACCCAGACTGCGCCGATTTTAAGTCGGCTGCCTCTGCCGATTGGGCTACGAGGGCCTGGGTCGAGGGTACGCGGATGCGGCGGGGCGCGGGCGTGGTTTCGATCCGCGACCGCGCGCGGTCGCTACGAAGCCGGCGGGTGCCGGTTACGCCTTGGGGCGAGCGGCCCAGGCCTCGAACACGGCGCGCGGGGTGTCGCGGGCGGGGATGCCCACGAGGTCGCGACGCAGCAGGAAGTTGAGGATCCAGTTGCCGAAGACGCGGATCTTGCGCTCCCACATCGGCATCGCGAGACCGTGGTAGCCGCGGTGCATGATCCAGGCGATGAAGCCCTTGATCGCGATGGGGCCCGACTGGAAGACGCCGTCGTAGAGGCCGATGCCGGCGACCGCACCCTGGTTGCTGTGCACGTACTCGCGCGGCTTCTCGCCGCGGATGTCGGCGACGAGGTTCTTCGCGAGCAGCTTGCCCTGACGCACCGCGTGCTGGGCGTTGGGGACGCAGTAGCCGCCGGGGCCGGGGGTCTTGGAGACATCCGGGACCGCGGCGACGTCGCCGGCGCCCCAGGCATCCGGGACCACGCCCTCGTCGTTCACGACGCGCAGGTCGGTCTGCACGCGCAGGCGACCGCGCTCCTCGGCGGGGAGGTCGGTGTTGCGGAGCACCGGGTTCGCCATGACGCCCGCGGTCCACATGATGGTGTCGCTCTCGAACGACTCGCCGGTCGACAGCTCGACCTTGCCGTCGACCGCGCTCGCCAGCTGGGTGTCGAGGTGCACGGTCGCGGCGCGCTCGCCGAGACGGTTGACGACCCACTTCGCGGTCTTCTCGCTCACCTCGGGCATGATGCGGCCCATCGCCTCGATGAGGTGGAAGTGCGTGTCGTCGATCGTGAGGTTCGGGTACTGGCGCAGCAGGGCGCTCGCGTAGGAGCGCAACTCGCCGAAGAGCTCGACGCCCGCGAAGCCGCCGCCGACGACGACGAAGGTGAGCAGGCGGTCGCGCTCGGGACCGGGGGGGAGGTTCGCGGCCTTCGCGAAGCAGTCGGCGACGCGGTCGCGGATGGCGACGGCCTCCTCGATGTTCTTCAGGCCGATCGCCTCGTCGGCGACACCCGGGATCGGGAAGGTGCGCGACACCGCACCGGCGGTGACGACGACCGTGTCGTAGTCGATCTCCCACGGCTCGCCGACGGCGGGCGTGATGGTCGCCTTCTTCTCGGCGTGGTTGATCGCCGTGACGCTCGCGGTGATGACCGTCGTCTTCTTGAGGTGACGACGGTGGGCGACGACCGCGTGGCGCGGCTCGATCGACCCGGCCGCGACCTCCGGCAGGAACGGCTGGTAGGTCATGTACGGCATCGGGTCGACGATCGTGACCTGCGCCTCTCCGCGCGCGAGATGCTTCTGCAGCTTCTTGGCGGTGTAGAAGCCGGCGTAGCCGCCGCCGACGATCAGGATCTTGCGCACGTTGAATGAACTCCTCGCTGGAATGCTCCCAATCTACCGTGATTCGGGGGGCGGACTCGTCCGTCGTCCCGTCGGGCAGAACTCAGGCGGGGGTGGCGACCGCGGCGCCCGGTTCGGCGCACTCGCAGCGGTCAGGCGACCAGGATGCCAGCTCCAGCGCCCGGTCGCCCACCGGATTCACACCGGGGCCCGCCGCGAGGGCGTGACCGACGAGCGCGTGCAGGCATTTCACGCGATCCGGCATCCCTCCGGCGGAGAATCCGTCGATCTCCTCGACGTGCTCGATGCCGTCGCGATCGGCGAGGTAGGACTCGTGCGCGGCACGGTAGGCGGCGGCGACCTCGGGGTCCTCGAGCTCGGCGGCGAGGCGCGGCATCTCCCCCGCGGCCTCGAGGCGCGACACGTCGGCAGTCGCCGCCGGATGGGTCAGGTAGTAGAGCGTCGGGAACGGGGTGCCGTCGGGCAGCCGGGGCGCCGTCGCGACGACGGTCGGGTTGCCGCAGATGCAGCGCGCGGCGATGCCGAGGACGCCGCGCGCGGGACGCCCGAGCTGGGCGGACACGACGGCGATCTCCGCCTCGGTGGGCGGCGGGAAGGGCGGACGCATCAGTTCTCCTGACGGGGGCTGTCGAGCTGCTCGGGCGTCGCCTCGGTGAGCCCGGCTTCGAAGACGGTCGACACGAGGGCCTTCACCCAGTCGACCTGCGTGGTCTGGATCTCGTCGCTCACCGGCAGCCCGCCGTCGCCGGACGAGGAGTCCTCGCCGCCGATGACGAGGAACGCGATGTCGCCGGGATACACGTAGTAGAGCCGGTCGCGGGCCTGCGCCTCGATGTAGGCCGGGTCGCTCCAGCGCGCGATCTCCTCGCCGAGCTCGTCGACATCCTTCTGCGCGTCGGCGACCTGCTGCTCGAGCCGGGCGATCTGCTGGCGCTGCTCGATGAACGTCTTGAGCCCCGGCGCGAGCACGACGAGCGCGGCGACGACGAGCAGCAGCACCGAGAGCGCGAAGCCCGAGAGGCGGAAGTTGCGCAGCCACGCGGCGGCGCGGGACTCCTCGGGCATCCCGACGGGCACGCGCTCGGCCCGCTCGCGCTCCGCCGGGGTGGGGGCGGTGCGCGGGCGGTTCGGTCGCTGCACCCGGGCCATCCCTCCAGGGTAGGACGGCGCGTGCCGGTAATCCGTCACATCTGCCACGGATTACCGGCACGACGCCCCGCCCTGTGGCGGATTAGTCGAGCCGCGGGTTACTTGGCGCGCGGGAAGGCGGAGCGGCCCGCGTAGACGGCGGCGTCGCCCAGCTCCTCCTCGATGCGCAGGAGCTGGTTGTACTTCGCGACGCGGTCGCTGCGCGCGGGGGCGCCGGTCTTGATCTGGCCCGAGTTGGTCGCGACCGCGAGGTCGGCGATCGTGGTGTCCTCGGTCTCACCCGAGCGGTGCGACAGGATCGCGGTGTAGCCGTGGCGCTGCGCGAGCGAGACGGCATCCAGGGTCTCGGTGAGGGTGCCGATCTGGTTGACCTTCACGAGGATCGAGTTGGCGACGCCCAGGTCGAGGCCCTTCTGCAGGCGCGCCGGGTTGGTGACGAACAGGTCGTCGCCGACGATCTGCACCTTGTCGCCGATGGCGCCCGTGAGGTGCTGGTAGGCCTCCCAGTCGTCCTCGGCGAGCGGGTCCTCGATCGTCGCGAGCGGGTAGTCGTTCACCAGGCCTGCCCAGAACTCGGTGATCTGCTCGCCCGAGAGCTTCTGCTGCTCGAACGTGTAGACGCCGTCGGTGAAGAACTCGGTCGCGGCGACGTCGAGGCCGAGCAGGAAGTCCTTGCCGGCGACGAAGCCGGCCGAGCCGATCGCCTCGACGATGAAGTCGAGCGCGGCGCGGGCGCCCGGCAGGTCGGGGGCGAAGCCGCCCTCGTCGCCGAGACCGGTCGACTGGCCCTTCTTCTTCAGGCCGGACTTGAGCGCGTGGTAGACCTCGGCGCCCCAGCGGAGGGCCTCGGCGAACGAGTCGGCGCCGACCGGGAGCACCATGAACTCCTGGATGTCGAGCGCGGTGTCGGCGTGCGCGCCGCCGTTGATGATGTTCATCATCGGCACGGGCAGCACGTGCGCGTTCGGTCCGCCGACGTAGCGGAACAGCGGAAGGTCGGCCGAGTCGGCGGCGGCCTTCGCGACCGCGAGCGAGACGCCGAGGATGGCGTTGGCGCCGATCTTCGACTTGTTGTCGGTGCCGTCGGCGGCGATCAGCTCGGCGTCGACGAGGCGCTGGTCGGAGGCCTCGAAGCCCTCGATGGCGGGGCCGAGCACGTCGAGCACGCCGTCGACGGCCTTGAGCACGCCCTTGCCGTTGTAACGGTTCTCGTCGCCGTCGCGCAGCTCATACGCCTCGAAAGCGCCGGTCGAGGCACCCGACGGCACGGCGGCGCGGGCGACGGTGCCGTCTTCGAGGAGGACCTCCACCTCGACGGTGGGGTTGCCGCGCGAGTCGAGGATCTCGCGGGCTCCGACGGCTTCGATTGCAGACACAGGGGCTCCTTCGGAAGGACGGGGGTGGTGGCGGTGTCGTTTCAGCCTAGCGAGCGCCCGCGCGCCCCCGGACCCCGCCGCCGCCGACGCCCACCCCATTCCCACCCTCCCCGCGTAGAGTCGCCGGAACCTCGAGAAAGGCGGGCGCGACATGGCGACCTACGACGTGGCAGACCGATCGGCGATCGTGACGGGAGGTGGCTCGGGCATCGGCCGGGCGGTCGCGCTGACCCTCGCGGCGAACGGCGCGGCGGTGGTCGTGGCCGACCTCAACGCGGAGGCGGCGCAGTCCGTCGTCGACGAGATCACGGCCGCCGGCGGGCAGGCGGTCGCCCACGCGGGCGACGTGAGCAACCCGGGCGACGCGACCGCGACGGTGGAGGCGGCGCAGGCCCTCGGACCGCTGCGCATCGCCGTGAACAACGCGGGGATCGGCGGGCCGGCGGCGCTGCTCGGCGACTACCCGCTCGACGGCTGGGCGAAGGTCATCGAGATCAACCTCAACGCCGTCATGTACGGCGTGCGCGCACAGGCCCCCGTCATGGCGGCCGCGGGCGGCGGCTCGATCGTCAACATCGCCTCCATCCTCGGCAGCGTCGGGTTCGCCCAGTCGGCGGCGTACGTCGCCGCGAAGCACGGCGTCGTCGGGCTCACCAAGAACGCGGCGCTGGAGTACGCGGATCAGGGGGTGCGGGTCAACTCGGTGGGCCCGGGCTTCATCCGCACGCCGCTCGTCGAGTCGAGCCTCGACACCGACACCCTCACGTTCCTCGAGGGCAAGCACGCCCTCGGGCGGCTCGGCGAGCCGGAGGAGGTCGCGGCGCTCGTCGCGTTCCTGGCCTCGGATGCGGCGTCGTTCGTCACCGGCAGCTACCACCTCGTCGACGGCGGCTACACCGCCCAGTAGGCGCGGCGCGGCGACGCGGGGTCAGGCGAGCGTGCGCAGCTCGAGCGACTCCGCGGTCGTCGCGGCGTCGACGAACGCGAACCGCGTGAACCCGTCGGCGGCGAGCGCGTCGAGCGTCGTCTTCACGTTCTTCGGGCGCGCGACAAGGCGCACGCGCGACCCCTGGCCGATGAGCGCGGTCTTGAGCGCGATGAGCGCCCCGAGCGGGACGCCGGCGTCGTGCAGGAGCGCGACGGCATCCTGACCCGCCGCCGTGTCGAGCTGCACGAGGTCGACGAGGCGCTCGAAGCCGAGCGAGAAGCCCGTCGCCGGCACGTCGCTGCCGAGGAAACGGCCGATCATCCCGTCGTAGCGGCCGCCGCCGCCGAGGGAGTAGCCGACGCTCGGGTGGGCGAGTTCGAAGATCGGGCCCGTGTAGTACCCCATGCCGCGCACGAGGAACGGGTCGAAGACGAGCAGCTCGCCCGCGCCGTCGCCGCGCGCCGCCGCGACCGCCTCGCCGAGCGCGACGAGGTCGGCGATCGCCGCCGGGTCGGGATCCTCGGGCAGCGTCTTGCGGATGGCGGCCTCGCCGAAGGGCAGGAACTCCATCGTCTGCGGGCGGCGGAAGAACGCCTCGAGGGCGTCGACGGCGGCCGGGGTCACGCCGCGCTCGCGCAGCTCGGCGAGCACGCCGTCGTGGCCGACCTTGTCGAACTTGTCGATCGTGATGAGCACGCCGTCGTACTCGGCGGCCGCGAAGCCGAGGGTGGCGAGCATCCCGGTGAGCAGCCGGCGGTCGTTGACGCGGATGAACGCGCCCTCGAGTCCGAGCGCGTCGAGCGCGTCGAGACTCGCGACGAGCAGCTCGGCCTCGGCGCGCACGGTGGGCTCGCCGAGGATGTCGATGTCGCACTGCACGAACTGGCGGTAGCGGCCCTTCTGCGGCCGCTCGGCGCGCCAGACCGGCGCGATCTGGATGGCGCGGAAGACGCTCGGGAGCTCGGCGCGGTGGGTCGCGTAGAAGCGCGCGAGCGGCACCGTGAGGTCGAAGCGCAGGCCGAGGTCGGCGAGGTCGAGCGGCTCCTGCGCGGCCTGCAGGTCCTCGCGGGTGAGGCCGCGCTTGAGGATGCCGAAGGCGAGCTTCTCGTTGTCGCCGCCGAGCCCCGCGTGCAGCCGGGACGAGTCCTCGGCCACCGGGGTCTCGATCTCGTCGAACCCGTGCCGGCGGTACACGTCGCGGATGACGGCGAGGATCGCCTCGCGACGGGCCTTCTCCGCGGGGAGGAAGTCGCGCATCCCGCGCGGCGGGTTCACCTGCTGTGCCACCCGTCTATTCTGACGGCCCGCGGCGCGCGCCGGGTCCGGGCGGGTCAGGATGCGGGCCGGAGTGCCGTGACGAGGCGGGTGAGTCCGTACTTGAACGCCCGGTCGACGTCGCCTCCGAGCTGGAACGACCCGGCGAGCTCCATCGCGATGAACCCGGTCGCCCAGGCGGTGAGGGTGCGCGCGGCCTCGAGCGCGTCCTCCTCGCCCACGAGTTCGGCGGCGACCGCGAGGAGCGGCGCGCTCGCGCGGGCGAAGGCGCCGGGGTCGACGCCGGCGATCTCGGCGGGCGGGGCGAAGACGAGCCGGTAGGAGCCGGGGCGGTCGCGGGCGAAGGCGCGCAGGTCGGCGGCGAGGGCGGTGAGCCGCTCGGCCGGGTCGGGGTGCCGCGCGGGGTCGGCATGGTCGGCGATGCGGGCCGCGAGGTCGGCGAGCGCGGACTCGGCGGCGAGCCGGATGAGGTGGTCACGGTCGCGGACGCGCTTGTAGAGCGACGGCGCCCGCACGCCGACGCGCTGGGCGACGGCGCTCATCGTCACGCCGGCGAGTCCGTCGCTCTCGACGAGGGCGAGCGCGGCGGCGACGATCTCCGCCTGTGAGGTGCGATCGGGGGTGGGCATCCGGTCCTCCTGTTCACGGGACAGCCTAGGCTACTTGCCGTAGCCATCATGGCTATGTATGTTAGCCATCATGAACCTCAGCCCCGGACTGCACCGCGTCGGCAACGACCTCGTCGCCCTCCACCTCGTCGTCACCGACGAGGGCGTCACCGTCATCGACACCGGCCTCCCCGGTCACTGGCGGCCCTTCCTCGGCGCGCTGACGAGCCTCGGCCGCACCCTCGACGACGTGCGCGGGGTCGTGCTCACCCACGGCGACTCCGACCACATCGGGTTCGCCGAGCGGCTGCGCGCCGCGACGAGGGTTCCGGTCTACGTGCACGAAGGCGACGCGGCCCGCGCGATGGGCGAGAAGCCCCCGGCGACCGGACCCGAGCCCAAGCGGCTCGGGGCGCTGCTCGAATTCGGCTGGGAGGCGATCCGCCGCGACGGGTTGCGCACGCGGCACCTCACCGAGGTCGTCACGGTGCGCGACGGCGACGTGCTCGACCTGCCCGGATCCCCGCGCGTCCTCGCGATGCCCGGACACTCGCCCGGCAGCATCGCCGTGCACGTGCCGGCCGTCGACGCCCTCTTCGTGGGCGACGCGCTCACCACGCGCAACGTGCTCACCGGAGTGAGCGGCCCGCAGCCGGCGCCGTTCACCGACGACCCCGAAGGTGCGATCGCGACCCTCGACCGCCTGGAGGGACTGGATGCCGCGTGGGTGCTGCCCGGCCACGGCGCCCCGTGGACCGGCGGCGTGCCCGCCCTCGTCGCCGGCATCCGCGAGGTGGCTGCCGCCCGCTGAACCGCCCCCGCGAGCGCTCCCGAATCCGTCGAGCGCGCCCGAGATCTCGGCAGCGCTCACCGATCTCGGTAGCGCTCGCGGAGGTCAGGCGGGGTCGGCGGGCCGGTCGTCGGCGTGACGGGAGAGGTGGCGGGCGTAGCGCTCGGTGAGCTGCACCATGAGGTCGGGGGTGTCGCGGTCGAGACCGAACACGTAGCCGGGGAAGTCGAGTTGCACCTGCTTCGCCCAGATCTCCTCGTGCCGGTCGGGCGAGAGGATCTCCGCCGGATCGCCCACCGCGACCCAGCCGATCGGCACCGTCGACCCCGCGGGCAGCACCGTGCGCAGGTGCACGACGCCGTTGATGCGCACCTCGCTGCGGTCGCCGATGACGGCGCCGTTGAACACCCGCGCGCCGGTCGCGATGAACACCTCGTCGCCGAGGCGGCATCCCGAGAGCGAGGCCAGCGGCCCGACGAGGCAGTGGTCGCCGATCCGCAGCGGGTCGGACGCGGATGCCCGCAGCACCGCGTTCTCCATGACGATGACGTGCTCGCCGAGCACGATCGGCCCGCCCTCGGCGCTGATCACCGCGCCGTGCAGCACCTGGCAGTCGGCGCCGATCGTCACGTCGCCGCTGATGATCGCGCCCGGCGCGACGACGGCGTCCGGGTGGATGCGCGGGCTGTGTCCCAGGTGCTCGACCAGCATGGCGCCACCCTAGTCCCGTGACCCGGGCCGCGGTCAGACCTGCGCGGCCCCGAGCTGGGTGTCCGGCACCCCGACGTCGGGCACCGAGCGCGGCGTGCGCAGCCCCACGGCGAGCCCGAGCAGCACGAGCGCCCACGCGGCGAACGGCAGCAGGCCGGGGATGCCGAGGAGGCGCAGCGCGGCGAGCACCGCGACGAGTCCGCCCGCCACGAGCAGCGTGACGCTCGTCACGCCGGCCCACGCGCGGTGGGCGAGCACGGCGGCGCCGAGGCCGAGGAATCCGGCGAGCACGAGCAGTGCGGCGAGGGCGAGCGCGACGTCGAGGGCGACGAGCACGGCGGGGGCGTCCCCTCCCGCGACGACCGGGATGGCGACCACCTGGTGCAGGGCGAACAGCAGCAGCCCCGCCATCGCGGCGAGCGCGGCGACGGCGACCGACGCGGAGTGCCGCGCGAGGGTGCGCCAGACGAGGAACACCGCGAGCGCGACGACCGCGGCGAAGAGGGCGACGACGACGCGCCGGGCGATCGCGACGCCGGCCACTCCGGGCAACAGCGTCTCGGCGACGGCGACCACGACGACGAGGGCGACGCCGGCGACGACCGCGACGGCGGTGTGACGGTTGAGCAGGGGAGCCGGGATCATCGGGATTCAGATTCGACGGATTCGACCCGCGCGCGCAACCCCCGCAGCGCCCCGCGCAGGGCGCGCTCGGCGTCGAGCCCCGCCTCCCGGGCGCCCGCGACGAGGGCGAGCAGCTGCTCCCCCAGCTCCTCCTCGGTGGCCGGCACGGGCGCGGGCTCGACGCGCACGCCGACCTTCGCGGCGCGGCCGAGCGACTTGTCGGCGAGCGCGAGCGCGGGCATCCCGGCGGGGATCCCCTCGAGCACGCTCGTGCGGTGCGCCTTCTCGACCGCCTTGATCGCGTCCCAGTTGGCGACGACGGCATCCGGGGTCTCGGCGACGACATCCCCGAAGACGTGGGGATGCCGGCCGACCATCTTCTGCGTCATGTGGGCGGCGACGTCCTCGAGGGTGAAGCGCCCCTCCTCGGTCGCGATGTCGGCGTGGAACAGCACCTGGTAGAGCACGTCGCCGAGTTCTTCGATCATCTCGGCGTCGTCGCCGGCCTCGATCGCCTCGACGAGCTCGGCGCTCTCCTCGACGAGGTACTGCACGAGGCTGCCGTGCGTCTGGTCGCGGTCCCACGCGCACCCGCCCGGGGCCCGCAGCCGCTCGAGGGTCGCGATGAGCTCGTCGAGCTTCGGATGCGGGGCGTCGGTCATTCCAGCATCCTCACACCTCGGCGGCCGGCGTCGCCTCCTCGGCGATCGGGATGTGCCGCGGCATGGAGATCGCGGCGGCGAGCAGCACGACGGCGACGGCGGTGATCCCGGCGAACACCCACCCCGCCGCGGCGGCCATCGTCGCGGGGTCGGTCTCGTCGCCGCCGAGGCTCAGGATGACGGCGTTCGCGATCGCGCCGAGGATCGCGGCGCCGAGCGACTGGCCGATCGAGCGGAAGAACATCTGGGTTCCGGTGACGACGCCGCGCTCCGCCCAGCCGACGCTCGACTGCGCGGCGACGAGGCTCGGGATGGCCGAGAAGCCGAAGCCGACGCCGATCACGAAGCAGAGCACGGCGACGAGCGGCACCGACGGCGCGAGGGTGGAGAGGGCGAGCGCGGCGGCGCTCACGACGAGGATGCTGCCGCCGACGATCGTGGCCGCGCGGAATCCGAAGCGCAGGTACACCCGCCCGGCGAAAGTCGACGCGACGGGCCAGCCGACGGTGAGCGCGGCGAGGGCGAAGCCGGCGAGCAGCGGCGACGTGCCGGTCGTCGCGGTGAGGAACGTCGGCACGTACTCGGTGAGCCCGATGAGCGAGGCGCCGATGCAGAAGCCGAGCAGGTTGGTGGTCGTGAGCAGGCGCCGCGACAGCACCCAGAACGGCAGCACGGGCTCCGCCGCCCGGCGCTCGACGAACACGAACGCGACGAGCAGCACCGCGCCGCCGCCGAGGACGAGGAGGCTCGGCAGCGAGTCCCACGCCCAGCCGTGGCCGCCCTGGAGCACGCCGAGGATGAGCAGCGTCATCGCGACGGTGAGCAGCGCGGCGCCCGCGTAGTCGATGCGGTGCTCGCGCCGGTGCACGGTCTCCCGGAACCGCGACCAGATCGCCCACCCGGCGAGGAGGCACAGCGGGATGTTGATGAGGAAGATGCCGCGCCAGAAGTCGAACTGCGCGAACAGGCCGCCGAGGGTCGGGCCGACGACCGCGGCGATCGCCCACACGCTCGCCATGTAGCCCTGAACGCGGGCGCGCTCCTCGACGGTGTAGATGTCGCCGAGCATCGTGATCGTGATCGGGGTGATCGCGCCCGCGCCGATGCCCTGCACGGCGCGGAACACGATGAGGCTCGGCATGTCCCACGCGACCCCGCAGAGGATCGAGCCGAGCAGGAACACCCCGATGCCGAACAGGATGAGGGGCTTGCGCCCGATCGTGTCGGCGAGCTTGGCGTAGACCGGCACCGTCACCGCGGCGGCGAGGAGGTAGGCGGAGAACAGCCACGGGAAGGAGTGGAACCCGCCGACGTCCGCCACGATGGACGACACCGCCGTCGCCACCGCCGTCGAATCGATCGCCGCCAGGCCCGACGCGAGCATCATGGCCGCCAGCAAGGGCCCCCGCTCGGATCGGAGGCCGATGTCGTTGCGCGCCACTGCTCTCCTCGTTCCGAGTCCATCCTGGCCGATCGATAGCGGGCGCCGCTGGCACCGCTGCACCACAATGGACCCGTGGACCTGCCGTCGCTCGCCCTGCTCGGCGTCGTGGTGGCGGTGCTCCTGGCCCGCGCGGTGCTGCGCGAGCGCCGCGACTACGCCAAGTTCAAGCGGATGCGCACCACCGCCGCGCGGCAGAAGGTGTTCCGGCGATGGCTCGTCGAAGCCTTCCTCGTGCTCGGCGGGCTCGGCCTCGCGACCGTCGTCGGAGCGTGGGAGTCGATCCCGCGGGCGCTCACGGCCGCGCAGGCCTGGGAGCCGGTCGCGGCGGTGCGCGACTTCCTCGGCACCCCCGAGGGCGTGATCACCGCGATCGTCGTCGCCGTCCTCGGGCTCGCGGCGCTCGTCCTGCCGCCGATCCTGGCGCGCGGCTCGAGCCTCGACGACATCCCCGCGGTCGGCGACATCCGCGCGATCATCCCGCGCAGCCTCGGCGAGCTGCGCTACGGCGCGGCGCTCTCGGTCAACGCGGGCGTCACCGAGGAGGTGCTGTTCCGGCTCGGGATGCCCGCCCTCGTGTTCGCCGTCACCGGGGATGCGGTCGTCGCGTTCATCGCCGCGACGGTGCTGTTCGGCGTGCTGCACGTCTACCAGGGCGCGCCGGGGATCGTGTTCAGCACCATCGCGGGCGTGGTCCTCACGGCGCTGTACGTCGTGAGCGGGAGCATCCTGCTGCCGATCGCCGTGCACGCCCTGCTCGACCTGAGGTCGATGGTGCTGCTGCCGGTCGCGCTCGGCACGGTGGGCCCGCGGCCCGCGCCGACCGCCGCCGCTCCCCCGACGCCGGCTCCCGCCGCTCCCGCCGAACCGGATCCGGCCCCGGAGGGCTAACCCCCGCGGACCCGTGGTGCCAGGGTGAGGTCATGTTGACGATGTCCGGCAGTTTCTCTGGCTTCTCCGTCGACGACCTCACGGCCGCCGCCTCCTTCTACCGCGACAAGCTGGGCCTCACCGTGACGGAGACCGAGATCGGGCTCTCCGTCGCCCTGCCCGGCGGCCGCCTCTTCGAGCGCTACGAGGGGATGCCGCAGGACGCCCGCGGCATCATGCGCGCGGGTGAGGGCTGGGGCCCCGACATCGCCTGGTTCGCCGACCCGGCGGGCAACATCCTCTCGGTGACGACCCCCGCCTAGGCGGAGGGCGTCGCCTCCGTCGGGGCGAAGAGCGCCGAGAGCACCCCGCCGACCCACTCGATGAGCTCGGCGTCGGTGCCCTGCGGCAGCGGGATGCTGAGCGCCTTCGCGGCGGCGAACAGGCGCGCTCCCGGGTACATCCGCTTGAGCCGCAGCTGCTTGGAGTCCGGCAGTTCCGCGGGCGCGATGCGCAGGTTTCCGCCGACGGCGACGACATCCGACAGCCCCGCCTTGACGGCCTGCCGGCGTAGGCGCGAGATCGCGATGAGGTTGGTCACCGCCTCCGGGATGTCGCCGTAGCGGTCGGAGAGATCCTCGGCGACGAGGTCGATCGCGTCGTCGCCGGAGGCGGGAGCCGCCGCCGTGGAGAGCTTCTGGTAGGCCTCGAGGCGCAGGCGCTCGCTCTCGATGTAGTCCTCGGGGATGCGGGCGTCCACGGGGAGTTCGAGCCGCAGCTCGGTCTGGCCCTCGGCGACATCCCCGCGGAACGTCGCGACCGCCTCGCCGATCATGCGCAGGTAGAGGTCGAATCCGACGCCCGCGATGTGGCCGGACTGCTCGCCGCCGAGCAGGTTGCCGGCGCCGCGGATCTCGAGGTCCTTGAGCGCGACCTGCATGCCCGCGCCGAGGTCGGTGTTGGCGGCGATCGTCTCCAGGCGGTCTTGCGCGGTCTCGCCGAGGGGCTTGGAGTCGTCGTAGAGGAAGTACGCGTACGCGCGCTCCCGGCCGCGGCCGACGCGCCCGCGGATCTGGTGCAGCTGGGAGAGCCCGTACTTGTCGGCCTGGTCGATGATGAGCGTGTTCGCGTTGGCGATGTCGATGCCGGTCTCGATGATCGTCGTCGTCACGAGCACGTCGATGCGCCGCTCCCAGAAGTCGACGATGACCTGCTCGAGCGCGTGCTCGCCCATCTGGCCGTGGGCGACGCCGATGCGCGCCTCGGGCACGAGGTCGGCGAGCTGCGCGACGACGCGGCCCATGTCGGAGACGCGGTTGTGCACGAAGAACACCTGGCCCTCGCGCAGCAGTTCGCGGCGGATCGCGGCGGCGACCTGGCGCTCGTTGAACGGGCCGACGTAGGTGAGGATCGGATGCCGGTCTTCCGGCGGCGTCGCGAGGGTCGACATCTCGCGGATGCCGGTGACCGCCATCTCGAGCGTGCGCGGGATCGGGGTCGCGCTCATCGCGAGGATGTCGACGTTGGTCTTGATCTTCTTGAGCGCGTCCTTGTGCTCGACGCCGAAGCGCTGTTCCTCGTCGATGATGACGAGCCCGAGATCCTTGAAGCGCACGCTCTCCGACAGCAGGCGGTGCGTGCCGATGACGACATCCACCGATCCGTCGGCGAGGCCCTCGATCGTCTCCTTCGCCTCCTTCTCGGTCTGGAAGCGGCTCAGCCCGCGCAGGTGCACGGGGAAGCCGGCGAAGCGCTCCTGGAACGTCTCCATGTGCTGGCGCACGAGCAGAGTCGTCGGCACGAGCATCGCGACCTGCTTGCCGTCCTGCACGGCCTTGAACGCGGCGCGCACCGCGATCTCGGTCTTGCCGTAACCGACGTCGCCGGAGACGAGTCGGTCCATCGGGATGGGCCGCTCCATGTCGCGCTTGACGTCCTCGATGGTGCTCAGCTGGTCGGGCGTCTCGGCGTACGGGAACGCCTCCTCGAGCTCGCGCTGCCACGGGGTGTCGGGGCCGAACGCGTGCCCGGGGCTCGCCATGCGCGCCGAGTAGAGCTTCACCAGCTCGACGGCGATGTCGCGCACCGCCTTGCGCGCCTTGCCCTTCGCGGCGGCCCAGTCGGAGCCGCCCATCTTCGACAGCGCCGGGGCCTCACCGCCGACGTAGCGGGTGAGCAGGTCGAGCTGGTCGGTCGGCACGGAGAGCCGGTCGGGGGCCCCGCCGCGCTTGCTCGGCGCGTACTCGAGCACGAGGTATTCGCGCACCACCTTCGCGTGGGTGGTGCCGAGCGGCCCGCGCTGGGTGCGCTCGCCGGACGCGACCTCGCGCTGGATGAGTTCGACGAACCGGCCGATGCCGTGGGTCTCGTGCACGACGTAGTCGCCGGGCTTCAGCTGCAGCGGGTCGACGACGTTGCGGCGCCGGCTCGCGAGGCGCTTGACCTGACGGGAGTCGACGCTCGCGGCGCGGCCGTAGAACTCCGCCTCGGAGAGGACGGCGATCTTCTCCTCGGCGAGCGCGAAGCCCGCCTCGATCGCCGCCTGGGCGACCGCCGGCTCGACGCCGGCCTGGGCGAGGACGTCGCGCGCGCGGTCGACCATGCCGGCGCCCGCCGCCGTGACGGTGACCTGCCAGCCGTCGCGCACGAGCCCGGAGACGTACTCGACGGCGCCCTCGACCTGACCGGCGAAGCTCGGGACCGGTCCGCCCGGGATGCGGTGCACCTCGTCGGCGTCGGAGTCGAACGGGCTGAACGTCCACCACGTGCGCGGGCCCGCGGCCGCCCGCAGCTGCGCCACGGTGAGGAAGTCGCCGCGGTCGAGCGCGATCGGCGCCTGCGCGCCGGCGGTCGCCGCGCTCCACGCCGCCTCGAGGAACTCGCGGTTCGTCTCCGCGAGGTTGAGGGCGCGCGTCGCGATGCGCTCGGGACTCAGCAGCGCGACCGCGGCATCCTCGGGAAGGAGGTCGGTGAGCGGCACGAGGTCACCGGCGAGGGCGGGGGCGAGCGCCTCCATCCCCTCGACCGGGATGCCTTCGGCGATCTTCGCGAGCATCCCCGCGAGTCCGGGGAACTCGTGCTCCATCTCCCGCGCGCGCCCGCGGACGGCGTCGGTGAGCAGCAGTTCGCGGCTCGGCAACAGGTCGGCGGCCTCGACATCCCCCGGCAGCGAGCGCTGGTCGGCGACCGAGAACTGGCGGAGCTGCTCGAGCTCGTCGCCGAAGAAGTCGGCGCGGAGGGGATGCTCGGCATCCGGCGGGAAGACGTCGAGGATGCCGCCGCGCATCGCGAACTCGCCGCGACGGGTGACGAGGTCGACGCGCGCGTAGGCGAGCTCGGCGAGGCGGGTGGCGAGCGCGGCGAGGTCGTAGCCGCGGCCCTTCGCGCGCAGCTCGACGACCGGCACCTCGTGCAGGCCCGGGACGAGCGGCTGGAGCGCGGCGCGCACGCTCGCGACGACGACGAGGTGACCGGCGCGGTCCCAGTCGTGGATGCGGCGCAGCGTCCGCAGGCGGCGGCCGACGGTCTCGGCGCTCGGGCTCAGCCGCTCGTGCGGGAGCGTCTCCCAGGCCGGGAGGTCGAGCACCGTCGCCGTCGGCAGGTAGGCGCGCAGCGACCCGAGCACCGCGTCGGACTCGCGGCTCGTCGCCGTCACGATGAGGAGCGCCTGGGCGGGCCCCCGGCGGTCGAGCAGGGCGCCGAGCACCGGGATGCGCAGGCCCTCGACGGCCGAGAAGTCGGTGTCGCGATCGGCCCGGCGGAGGGCGTCGTCCAGCGCGGAGGCGCGCGAAAGCGCCGGAATCAACGGATCGAGACCCACTCGTTCAACCCTACGCGCCTCCCATGACCGCGGGTTGAGTGGCGCAGCTCGCGACCCTCGCGCCGGGGCTACGCGCGGGGGGCGTGCCAGCGCTGCTGGGCGGCGAGCAGGCCGTCGGTGAGCACCGACTCGGTGGCGTCGGCGGCATCCACGATGAGGTTGGGCAGCACGTCGCGCTCCGCCTTCGCGAACGGCGAGAGCACGAAGTCGGCCGGGTCCTGCCGGCCCGGCGGGCGGCCGATGCCGACCCGCACGCGCACGAAGTCGGGGCCGGCGACGGCGATGATGTCGCGCACCCCGTTGTGGCCGCCGGGGCCTCCCCCGGTCTTCAGCCGGACGGTGTCGAACGGCAGATCCAGCTCGTCGTGGATGACGATCAGGCGGGAGGCATCCAGCGAATAGAACTTGAGGAGCGCCGCCACGGGCCGCCCCGAGACGTTCATGAACGTTCCCGGGATGGCGAGGGCGATGCGCTCGCCCCCCGGACGCACGCGCGCCTCGGCGACCGACGCGCCCGACTTGTGGCGCTTGAACGGTGCACCGAGGCGGCGCGACAACTCCTCGACGACCATCTGGCCGACGTTGTGCCGATGGGCGGCGTAGCCGGGCCCGGGATTCCCGAGCCCGACCACGAGCCAGCGGTCGTCGGCCACGGCCGCGCGGACTCACTCGGACTCGGCCGGGGCCTCGGCGTCGCCGGCGGCCTCCTCGGCGGGAGCCTCCTCGGCGCCCTCGGCGGCCTCGGTCTCCTCACCCAGGTCGACGACGGTCGCGGCGGTGATGCCGACGACGAGGGTCTCCGGGTCGGTGACGAGGGTCGCGCCCGCGGGGAGCTTCACGTCGCCGGCGAGGATGTGGGCACCCTCCTCGAGGCCCTCGATGCTGACCGAGACGCTCTCCGGGATGTGGGTCGCCTCGACCTCGAGCGACAGGGTGACGGCGTCCTGGTTGACGGCCGTGCCGGGAGCGGCCTCGCCCTCGACGTGCACCGGCACGTCGACGGTGACCTTCTCGCCCTTGCGGACGACGACGAGGTCGAGGTGCTCGATGATCTGGTGCACCGGGTCCTTCTGCACGTCCTTGACGAGCGCGAGCTGGCTCTTGCCCTCGATCTGGAGGTCGAGCACCTGGTTCGCCTTGCGGATGATGAGCGCGGTCTCGTGGCCCGGGAGGGCGACGTGCTGCGGCTCGGTGCCGTGGCCGTAGATGACGGCGGGGATCTTGCCGGCGGCGCGTAGGCGGCGGGCGAAGCCCTTGCCGAACTGGGTGCGCACCTCGGCGTCGAGCTTGTTGTCGTGGGTCTCAGCCATCGCTGACTCCTTGTGTTTCCTGGGGCTGCGAAGCCCGATCTGTCTGTTCAACTCGAACGCACGAAAGCGCGAGGAAGACCTGGGGCCACCCCACCGCGTCGATCACGGCGGCACGGAGCCGCCCTCGCCGAAGTTCAGCCGCCTATGTTACAGGTCGTCGTCGAAAGCCGGAACCTGGCGCCGCGGCGCGACGGTCGCGACGAGGCAGGCGACGACGACGCACAAGCCGAGCGGGATGCTGAAGCCGTACGCGACGAGCGGCGTCTGGGCGAGCCACAGCGGCACGACGCCGAACAGGTCGAGGGCGACGTAGGCGATGAACCCGGCGACGAGGGTCAGCGCGCCGATCACGAGCACCCCGGACGACGCCCAGCGCAGGGTGAGCCCCGCGATGCCGGCGAGCACCGCGGCGAGCGCGACCCCGAAGGCGAGGAGGGTGTCGTAGCGGATGAAGGAGAACAGCGACGTCGTGAAGTCGCCGCCGACGGTGAGCAGCAGCGCGAACGACCCGCCCAGCACGACGGCGCCGACGAGCGACGCGAGGGTCGCGGCGGGGCGCGACGTGGGCTCCGAGTCCTGGCGGGTGCGCACGGCGAGCGCGGCGGCGACGAGGAACGCGCCGAGGGCGAACTCCACCCCCGAGAACGAGAAGATGAGGGCGCCGTCGCCGAGGTCGCGGTCGAGGCCGCGCAGCATCGACGCGATCTCGAAGATCGGGCTGTAGGCGCCCGAGAGCACCCCGCCGGTCGGCACGAGCACCGCGAGTCCGCCGAGGACGAGGTGGATGCCGCCGACGACGAAGACGCCGAGCCAGTGGATGACGAGGGTCGCGACGGCGAGGGCGAGCACGGCGCTGCCGATGAACATCAGCAGGTCGCTCGTGGAGTCGGACGGGACCCCCGCGGCCGACGCGTTGCGGTGCCGCACGGCGGCCGGGAGCACGAGGCTCGCCCCGATCGTCGTCGCCGCTGACGCCGCGACGAGGCTCAGAAAGGGTCGCAGCACGCGCACAGACTACCGACGCCGCCTGGGGATCAGTAGAACTCCACGGTGTCCACGACGTTGCGCAGCGGCTCCCCGTCGAGCAGGCGCCGGGCGTTGTCGGCGACGAGCTCGGCGATCGCGCGCTCCTCGCCGCCGGCGATCGCCGCCGTGTGCGGGCTGATGAGGACGCCCGGGATGTCCCACAGCGGGCTCTCCGGGGCGAGCGGCTCGACGGCGGTGACGTCGAGCACGGCGGCACCGACGCGCCCGTCCTGGAGGGCGGCGATGAGCGCGGGCTCGTCGACGGTCGTGCCCCGGCCGACGTTCACCACGGTGACGCCCGGCTTCACGGCGGCGAGCACCTCGGCGCTCAGCATCCCGACGGTCGCGTCGGTGCCGGGCAGGGCGAGCACGATCGCGTCGGCGCCGGCCGCGGCATCCGCGAGCTCCTCGACCGGGCGGACCTCGGCGACGCCCGGCGCCTCGACCGGACGCCGGTGGATGCCGACGACGTGCGCCCCGAGCGCGGAGAGCTTCGCGGCGGTCGCCCGGCCGATCGAGCCGAGGCCGACGACGAGCACCGTCGAGCGGGAGACGAGACCCATCGAGCGGAATCCGCCCCACTCGTGCGCCGCCTGCTCGGTGCGCATCCGGCCGAGCTGCTTGAGCCCGGCGAGCACGCCGAACAGGGCGAACTCGGCGAGCGCCTCCGCGTGCACCCCGGCCGACGTCGTGAAGACGATGCGCTGCAACTCCTCGGGCTCGAGCCGCGCGGCGCGCACCTGCTGGCCGCCGCCCGCGGGGATCGTGTGCACCCAGCGCAGCCGCGGGTTGGCGCGCACCGTGCGGGCGAGCGCCTTGCCCGAGCCGCGCGGCACCCCGAGGAGGGCGTCGGCGGAGTCCACGAGCTCCTCGAACGCGCGCTGCTGCTCCGGGGTGGGCTCGAAGCGCGCCCCCACGCCGCCGGGCGCGATCCCGGTCGGCCCGGCCAGCTCCGGCTCGAAGACGACCTCCAGCCGCGGTTCGAGGCGCGCGAGCAGCTCCGCGTTCTCGGGCTCGAACGGGGTGGCGATCACCAGGCGCAACTCAGGCGTCCTCTCGCAGTCGGGTCGCGACGAACGCGACGATCTCGTCGGGGGCGGCCGTGACATCCACGTCGATCGGCCCCTCATCGGGCCCCGGGGGTTCGATCGTGGCGAGCTGCGATTCCAGCAGCTCGGGCGGCATGAAGTGGTCCGGGCGCCCGGTCATGCGAGCCGCGAGCAGCGCGGGGTCGCCGTGCAGGTACACGAGCGCGAGGTGCGGCGCGGCGGCGCGGAGCCGGTCGCGGTAAGCGCGCTTGAGCGCCGAGCAGGAGACGACGACGGGGCGGGAGAGCTCGGCGGCGACCGCGTCGAGCCACGGTGCGCGATCGTCGTCGGTGAGCGGGATACCGGCGGCCATCTTGCGGGTGTTGGCCTCCGGGTGCAGGTCGTCGCCTTCGACGAACGGCAGGCCCAGCTCGGCCGCGAGAGCCTCCCCCACCGTCGACTTGCCGGTGCCGGAGACCCCCATCACCACGACGGGCCGGGCAATGCTCACCTGCCCCACGCTAGTAGCCTGGGTTGTCGTGACCATCACCCCCACTGCTGTCGCCAACATCGGAGTCGTCGGCCTCGCCGTCATGGGCTCGAACCTCGCCCGCAACCTCGCCAGCCGCGAGGGGAACACGGTCGCGGTCTTCAACCGCTCGCCGGAGAAGACCGACACCCTCGTCGCCGAGCACCCCGAGGCCGGATTCGTCGCGACGAAGTCGTACGCGGAGTTCGCCGCGGCGCTGCAGAAGCCGCGCACCGCGATCATCATGGTGCAGGCCGGTCGCGGCACGGATGCCGTGATCGACGAACTGGTCAAGGTCTTCGAGCCGGGCGACATCATCGTCGACGGCGGCAACGCGCTCTACACCGACACCATCCGCCGCGAGAAGGCGGTGCGTGAGACCGGCATCAACTTCGTCGGCGCGGGCATCTCCGGCGGCGAGGAGGGCGCGCTGCGCGGGCCGTCGATCATGCCCGGCGGTTCCGACGAGGCGTGGGTCACCCTCGGCCCGATCCTGCGCTCCATCGCCGCGGTCGTCGACGGCGAGCCGTGCGTCACCCACGTCGGCCACGACGGCGCCGGGCACTTCGTCAAGATGATCCACAACGGCATCGAGTACGCCGACATGCAGCTCATCGCCGAGGCGTACGACCTCATCCGCCGCGGCACCGGCAAGAGCCCCGCCGAGATCGCCGAGATCTTCGCCGAATGGAACCGCGGCGAACTCGAGTCGTACCTCATCGAGATCACCGCCGAGGTGCTGCGCCAGGTCGACGCCGAGACCGGGAAGCCGCTCGTCGACGTCATCCTCGACCAGGCCGGCGCCAAGGGGACCGGCGCCTGGACGGTGCAGACCGCGCTCGACCTCGGCGTGCCCGTGTCGGGCATCGCCGAAGCGGTGTTCGCCCGGTCGCTGTCGTCGAAGCCCGCGCAGCGCGCCGCCGCCGGCGACATGCCCGGTCCGGACGTGCAGCCCGTCGCGGATGCCGACGCGTTCATCGAGGACGTGCGCCAGGCGCTCTACGCCTCCAAGATCGTCGCCTACAGCCAGGGCTTCGACGCGATCGTCGCCGGCGCCGAGCAGTACGGCTGGGACATCAAGAAGGGCGACATCGCCAAGATCTGGCGCGGCGGGTGCATCATCCGCGCGCAGTTCCTCAACCGCATCACCGAGGCGTACGCCGACGACCCGGGCCTCGTCGCCCTCATCACGGCCCCGTACTTCCGCGCCGCCGTGACGCGGTCGCAGGACGCCTGGCGCCGCGTCGTCGCCGCGGCCGCGCTCAGCGGCATCCCGGCGCCCGCGTTCTCGTCGTCGCTGTCGTACTACGACGGGCTCCGCGCCGACCGGCTGCCGGCCGCGCTCGTGCAGGGGCAGCGCGACTTCTTCGGAGCGCACACCTACCGTCGCATCGACCGCGAGGGCACCTTCCACACGCTGTGGTCGGGCGACCGCTCCGAGATCTCGGCGACCGACTCGCACTGAGCGCCCGCGCCGCGGGGTGAGGAGCGCCGCGGGCGGCTCGACCAGCGGGATTCGACTCAGAAGGCGGCGACGCGGGAGCGGCCCTCGTCGCCGTCGAGAGCGGCGCCGATCGTGCGCCCCTCCTCGGCGAGCTGCTCGGCGAGGGTGCGCGACCGGCGGGAGCGGATGAGCCGCTTCGCCTGCCCGTAGGCGAGGGTCGCCCCGCTCAGCCAGCTCTGCGCGACCTGCTCGGCGCGGGTGAGCACGTCGGCGGGGTCGACGACCTCGGCGACGAGACCCCAGTCGAGCGCCTCGTCGGCGGTGAGCATCCGGTCGGTCAGCACGAGCTGGAGGGCGCGGCGCTCGCCGACGGCGTCGGAGAGGAGCGCCGAGACCGAGAGGTCGGGCGTGAGGCCGACGTTCGCGTACAGACTGCCGAGCCGCGAGTCGGCGCCGACGATCGCGTAGTCGCTCGCCAGCAGCACGCCGAGCCCGCCGCCCGCGGTCGTGCCGTGCGCCGCCGCGACGACGGGGATGTCCGACTCGAGCAGCGCGAGGAGGCCCTCGTTGATGACGTCCGCGAGGTCGCTCAGCCGCGACCCCGGCAGGTCCTTCATCGCGCGCACGTCGCCGCCGGCGCAGAATGCGCGGCCGCGGCCGGCGAGCAGGATGGCGCCGACGCCCGCCGTCGTGGTCGCGGTGCGGGTGGCATCCCGCCACGCCTCGGCGAGCTCCGCGTCGAAGGCGTTGAGCTTGTCGGGGCGGTCGAAGGTGATGCGGGCGAGGCCGTCGTCGATGCGGAGTTCGAGGGGTGCGGACACGGCTCCATCCAACCAGTGCCCGCACCCCTCGCCGCGCGGGCGACCCATCTCGCAGGGGATCCGGGATGGGGCGCCCGACGCGGACGTCACGCCGTGAGGGGGACCGCCTCCACGAGCGGGGTGGGGGTGCCGAAGCGGTGCGCGGTGACGCTGATCGCCTGCTCGCGCAGGAACGGCAGCAGCTCGACGCGACCGGCCTCGGTGACCGGGTTGTCGTACACGGCGACGTCGGGCCGACCGCCGATCGCCTCGAGCAGCGCCGACGCGGATCCGCCGACGAGCCGGACGCGGGCATCCCGCAGCTCCGACGCGGTCGCGATCCACGCGGGGCCGTCCTCGACCGTCACGGCGACGCCGGCGGCACGCAGCGCCGCGGTGAGCTCGGGGCTCCAGCCGGACGGCACCGAGAGCGACACCGGGGCGCCGGCGGCGAGGCCGGCGAGCACGACGCGCGCGACGTCGGCGGCCTCCGAGCCGGGCTCGGCGCGCACGGTCACCGGGACCGGGAGGTAGCGGAACGCGTTGCGCTCCGCCTCGAGGCCGGAGACGTCGCGCGTCACGCCGAACTCCTCCGCGACGGCGCGCGCGTCGCTGCCGAGCGCGCGGGTGAGCCGCTCGCGGTCCGCCTCGGGGACGGCGGCGAGGATGCCGGCGAAGCGCGACGGGACGGGCGCGGCCGAGAAGGTGGCGGGCACGGGGCGGAAGGTGCCGAGTCCGAGCAGGTAGTTCGGGCCGCCCGCCTTGGTGCCGGGGCCGACGACCGACTTCTTCCAGCCGCCGAACGGCTGGCGCTGCACGATCGCGCCGGTGGTGCCGCGGTTGACGTAGAGGTTGCCCGCCTCGACGGTGTCCGCCCAGCGGGCGACCTCGTCGGCGTCGAGCGAGTGGAGGCCCGCGGTGAGGCCGTAGTCGACGGCGTTCTGCAGCGCGATCGCCTCGTCGAGGGTGCGCGCGCGCAGGATGCCGAGCACCGGTCCGAAGTACTCCACGAGGTGGAACTCGGAGCCGGGCTTCACGCCCGTCTTCACGCCGGGCGACCAGATGCGGCCCTCGTCGTCGAGCCTGCGGGGCTCGAGCAGCCACGACTCGCCCGGTTCGAGGGTGGTGAGCGCCTTGAGCAGCTTGCCCTCGGCGGGCGCGATGAGCGGACCCATCCGGTTCTGCGCCTCGGTGGCCTCGCCGACCGGGATCGAGCGGACCGCGTCGAGGAGCTGGCCGTGGAAGCGCTCCGAGTCGGCGACCGAGCCGACGAGGATCGCGAGCGACACCGCCGAGCACTTCTGGCCCGCGTGGCCGAACGCCGAGTAGGCGACGTCCTTCGCGGCGAGGTCGAGGTCGGCGCTCGGGGTGACGATCATCGCGTTCTTGCCGCTCGTCTCGGCGAGCAGGCGAAGGCCCGGGCGGAAGGTGCGGAACAGCTCCGCGGTCTCGAAGCCGCCGGTGAGGATCACCTGGTCGACGCGCTCGTCGGCGACGAGCTTCTCGCCGAGCGAGGAGTCGGAGAACTGCACGAAGCGCAGGACGTCCTTCGGCACGCCCGCGGCCCACAGCGCCTCGACCATGACGGCGGCGCTGCGCGCGGCGCGGCGGGCGGGCTTGATGACGACGCTCGAGCCGGTCGCGAGGGCGGCGAGGGTCGAGCCGGCCGGGATCGCGACGGGGAAGTTCCACGGCGGGATCACGACGGTGAGCTGCGCGGGCACGAACTCGGCGCCGTCGATCTTCTCCAGGTCGATCGCGCGCTCGGCGTAGTACGCGGCGAAGTCGATCGCCTCGGAGACCTCGGGGTCGGCCTGGTCGAAGGTCTTGCCCGCCTCCGACGCCATGACCTCGATGAGGTCGCCGCGGCGGCGCTCCATCTCGGTCGCGGCGCGGCGCAGCACGGCGGCGCGCTCGACGGCGCCGAGCCCGGCCCACGAGGGGGCCGACGCGACGGCTCCGGCGATGACCGCGTCGAGGGCGGTCGCGTCGCCGAGGGTGCTCGCGGCGACCGTGTCGGTGCCGAGCTTGCTCGTCGCGGCGCGCTCGATGATGCCGCGCGCCCACACCCGGTTGGCGGCCACGGACGGGTCGCTGTCGGGGGCGTTGCGGAACGACTCGGGGGCGTCGGGCACCGGCGCAGTGCGGTCCTGCACGCGGTGCGGGGCCGGGACGGAGTCGTCGAGGTCGGCGAGCGAGGCGAGGAAGCGCGACTTCTCGCGCTCGAAGAGGGCCTCGTCGCTGGTGAGTTCGAACACCGCCGACATGAAGTTCTCCTTCGAGGCGCCCTCCTCGAGGCGGCGGATGAGGTAGGCGATCGCCGAGTCGAAGTCGGCGGCGGCGACGACCGGCGTGTAGAGCAGGAGCCCGCCGACGTCGCGGCGAACGACCTCGGCCTGCGCCGACGCCATGCCGAGGAGCATCTCGAACTCGACGCCCGCGGAGACGCCGCGCTGCTCGGCGAGGAGGCGCGTGAAGGCGAGGTCGAAGAGGTTGTGGCCGGCGACGCCGATGCGCACGTTGCCGATGCGCTCGGGACGCAGGGCGGCGTCGAGCACGCGCTTGTAGTTGGTGTCGCTCTCCTGCTTGCTGTGCCAGGTGGCGAGCGGCCAGTCGTGGAGGGAGGCGTCCACGCGCTCCATCGGGAGGTTCGCGCCCTTGACGACGCGCACCTTGATGCCCGCTCCCCCGGCGGTGCGGCGCGCGGCGGACCACTCCTCGAGGCGCAGGTAGGCGCCGAGGGCGTCGGGCAGGTAGGCCTGGAGCACGATGCCGGCCTCGAGTCCGCGCAGGTGCGGCTTGTCGAGGATGGCGGTGAAGACCGCGATCGTCAGGTCGAGGTCCTTGTACTCCTCCATGTCGAGGTTGACGAACTTCGCCGGGCTCGACGCGGCGGCCTGCTCGAAGAGCGGGGTGAGCGCCTCGACGATGTGCGCGACGGCGTCGTCGAACGCCCACGGCTGGTGCGGGGCGACGGTCGCGGAGACCTTGATCGAGACGTAGTCGACGTCGTCGCGGGCGAGCAGCTTCTTGGTGCCCTCGAGGCGCTTCGCGGCCTCACCGGCGCCGAGCACGGCCTCGCCGAGCAGGTTGACGTTGGGGCGCATCCCGCGACCGCGGATGCGCGCGAGGGCGCGGCCGAGGCCCGGGTCCTTCGCGTCGATGACGAGGTGGGCGACCATGCCCCGCAGCACGCGGCTCGCGATCGGCACGACGATGCCGGGCACGATGCGCGCGGCGATGCCGCCGAGGCGGATGAGCACGCGCAGCGGCAGCGAGAGGAATCTCGGGGGGCGCTGGGCGAGGCGCGCGAGGTTGCGGCCGGCGACCCGGGCGTCCTCGGGCCGCACGACGCCGTCGACGAACCCGACGGCGAACTCGAGGCCCGCAGGATCCTGGAGGAGGCCGGCGAGCTGCTGGGCGGAGGCGTCGACGCGGATGCCGTCGGCGTCCTTCAGCCAGGTGCGCACCTGGGCGATGACGTCGTCGGCGAGGGCTGCGCCGGAGGACGCGGGGGTCGGGTGGAGCGTGGTCACGGTCCCACTGTCACCCGCACCAGGCGTAAGGTAAAGCAACGAATTCTTCGCGATATTCGTCAGTTTCGCTTAACGATCGAGGGGGCCGGGATGCTCGACGTGCGCCGCCTCGCGCTCCTGCGGGAACTGCACGTGCGCGGCACCATCACCGCCGTCGCCGCGGCCCTCCACCTCACCCCCTCGGCGGTGTCGCAGCAGCTCGCCCAGCTCGAGCGGGAGGCGGGCGTGCCGCTCCTCCACCGCGCCGGGCGACGGCTGCAGCTCACCCCGCACGCCGAACTCCTCGTCGAGCACGCCGGCGACATCCTCGAGCGGCTGGAACGCGCCGAAGCCGACCTCGCCGCCTCGCTCAGCGCCGCGACCGGCACCATCCGCGTCGCCATCTTCCAGTCGGCCGCGCTCGCCCTCCTGCCGCGCGCCCTCGACATCCTCACCGTCGAACACCCCGGACTCATCGCCGCCGTCACCCAGCGCGAACCGGAGACGGCGCTCCACGAGACGTTCGCGCGCGACTTCGACCTCGTGATCGCGGAGGAGTACCCCGGCCACTCCGCCCCGCACCTGCCCGGTCTCGACCGGCATCCGCTCACCACCGACGCCATCCGCCTCGCGGCGCCCCCGCACCCGGGCAGCCGCTGGCGCGCCACCACGATCGCCGAAGCCCGCGACGCGCCCTGGGTGATGGAGCCGCGGGGGGCCGCGTCCCGGCACTGGGCCGAGCAGGCGTGCCGGCGCGCGGGGTTCGAGCCGCAGGTGCGCTTCGAGACCGCGGACCTCCAGGCCCACGTGCGCCTCATCCAGACCGGGCACGCCGTCGCGCTGCTGCCCGACCTCATCTGGCAGGGCGGCCCGCCGTCGGTGTCGGTCAGCCCGCTCGAGGGCGACCCGCGCCGCACGGTGTTCACCTCGACGCGCACGACGATCGCCCGGCGGCCCTCGGTGCTCGCCTTCCGCTCCGCGCTCGAGCAGGCCGCTGCCGAGATGGAGACGGGCGCCTAGGGCAGCAGCCCGAGCAGCGCGCCGCCCGCGGCGCCGACCAGCACGACGACCCACGGCGGCACGCGCGCGACGACGAGCAGGACGACGCCCGCCGCGACGAGCGCGAACGACGGCGCGTCGACGACGGCGGTGACGAACACCGGGTCGTAGAGCGCCGCCGCGAGGATGCCGACGACCGCCGCGTTGGCGCCCCGCACGAGCGCCTGGGCGGCGGGGAGGCGACGCAGCGCATCCCAGAACGGGAGGACGCCGACGAGCAGCAGCATCCCGGGCAGGAAGATCGCGACGAGGGCGACCGCCGCGCCCGCGACGCCGCCGGGGCCCGGCTCGGCGAGCGCTCCGAGGTAGGCCGAGAAGGTGAAGAGCGGCCCGGGCACGGCCTGGGCGGCCCCGTAGCCGGCGAGGAAGTCGGCGGCCGGCACCCAGCCGGGCTGCACGACCTCCGCCTCGAGCAGCGGCAGCACGACGTGTCCGCCGCCGAAGACGAGCGCCCCGGCACGGTAGAACGCGTCGGCGAGCGCGAGGGCGGGTACGCGGGCGAGCGCGGCGAGCACGGGCAGCCCGGCGAGCAGCACCCCGAACACGGCGAGCGCCGCGACCCCCGCCGCCTTCGGGATGCGGAACGGCACCGGCTCCGGAACCTCCTCCGCGGGCCGGCGCAGCAGCAGGATCCCGGCGACCGCGCCGAGCAGGATCGCCCCCACCTGGGCGAGGATGCCGCCCGCGAACACCACGACGAGGAGCGCGGCGACGGCGATCGCGGCCCGCGGCACGTCGGGGGTGAGGGTGCGGGCCATCCCCCACACGGCGTGCGCGACGATCGCGACGGCGACGAGCTTCAGCCCGTGCACGACGCCCTCCGCGATCGGACCCTCGATCGTCGCGGCGCCGTACGCGACGGCGACCAGCAGCGCCGCCGACGGCAGGGTGAAGGCGAGGAACGCGACGAGGGCGCCGAGCGGGCCGGCGCGCAGCATCCCGAGCGCGAACCCGACCTGGCTCGAGGCGGGACCGGGCAGGAACTGGGCGAGGGCGACGAGGTCGGCGTAGCCGCGGTCGTCGATCCACTTCCGGCGCTCGACGAACTCGGTGCGGAAGTAGCCGAGGTGGGCGATCGGGCCGCCGAACGAGGTGAGCCCGAGCCGCAGGAACGCGAGGGCGACCTCCCCGACGCGGCCGCGCGGGGCGGCGTCGACGCGCTCGCTCACGCCGCGATGGTACCGAGCCGCGCCGCGAGGGTGGTCGAATGGATGACGTGCACGAGGATCCCCCGGAGCTCTCCGGCTACGAGCCGAACGACAAGCCGCTGCGCAGCCGGATGGTCGTGCGCGTCATGCGCGTCGTCGTCGTGCTCGGCGTGCTCGGACTCGTGCTCCCCGGGATCGCGGCCACCGTCTCGCTGCAGACCCGCACCGCCGAGTTCCGCTGCGCCCAGCTGGTGACTCCCGAGATCGGGGCCGACCCCGTCGCCCGGTTCGAGTTGTTCGGCCGGCTCGGACCCGGCTGGTACTGCTACGCGGAGCGCTTCGACGGCCGCGAGGTTCTCGTCCGGGCGCTCGGATTCATCCCCGGCTGACTTTCAGGAACCTCCGGGTCACACCCAGGTTGACCGGAGGGTCGCCTGTTAGCCTCGCCCGCGGATGTCAGCTACACCCCGTTCCGCCCGCCACGCCCACCGCCGCCCGTTCCGGCCGGTGGTGGTCGTCCTCACCCTCGCGGGCCTCATCTCCGGCGCCGTCGGCACCGCGATGCTCATCGACCCGATGGGCACGCCGCCGTCGGCCGCGGACGCGCGCCTGGGCTACATCCATGCGAACGCGCAGGGTCTCGATGTCGCGACGACCCCCACCCGCACGGCCGAGGCCGGTGCGGATACCGAGGCGGCCGCCACGAAGGCCGACGCGGAGACCGTCGTCGCCCGCGAGCACGCCCCCGAGGTGACGCGCGACGACTACGGCGCGACCCCCGGGCCCGCGACCTACATCAAGGGCGGCACCAACCACGACTGGGCGGCGCTCGTGCTCGTCTACGGCGGCTGGCCCGTCACCGACGAGAACGTCACGGTCATCCTGCGCTGGATGCGCCAGGAGAACGGTCCGCCGGACTGGTACCGCCGCAACAACCCGCTCAACATCGGCGCGGGCGGCTTCGCCTCCTACCCGGATCTGCCGACCGCGGCGCGCGTCGTCGCGAACGCCCTCAACTCGCACCCCGGCTACGCGAAGATCGCCGCATCGTTCGCGAAGTCGGCCGACCCGTCGGTCACCGAGTACGCGATCTGGGCGTCGCCGTGGGCCGGTGGCCACTACGCGTGGGGCGACCACTGGCACTACACCCCGGTCGAGAAGGTGAAGGCCCCCGCCTCCGCCTGGGGCCGCTGACCGCGGTCGAACCCTGCGGGCTTACGCCGCGCCGTCGAACATCGAGGTGACCGACCCGTCGTCGAACACCTCGTGGATGGCGCGCGCGATGAGCGGCGCGATCGGCAGGACCTCGAGGCGGTCCCAGCGCTTCTCCTCCGGCACCGGCAGGGTGTCGGTCACGACGACGCGGTCGATGAACTCGCTCTGCAGGATCTCGACCGCCGGGTCGGAGAACACCGCGTGGGTCGCCGCGACGACGACCCCGAGCGCGCCGTGCTTCTTGAGCGCCTCCGCGGCCTTGGCGATCGTGCGGCCGGTGTCGATGAGGTCGTCGACGAGCAGGCAGACCCGGCCCTCGACCTCGCCGACGATCTCGTGCACGGTGACCTGGTTGGCGATCTTCGGGTCGCGGCGCTTGTGGATGATGGCGAGCGGCGCGCCGAGCTTGTCGCTCCAGATGTCGGCGACGCGCACGCGGCCCATGTCGGGGCTGACGACGGTGAGCGTCGACTTGTCGAGCTTCTGGAACTCGTCGAGCAGCACGGGCATCGCGAACAGGTGGTCGACGGGGCCGTCGAAGAAGCCCTGGATCTGCGCGGCGTGCAGGTCGACGCTCATGATGCGGTTGGCGCCGGCGGCCTTGAACAGGTCGGCGACGAGGCGGGCCGAGATCGGCTCGCGGCCGCGGCCCTTCTTGTCCTGACGCGCGTACGGGTAGAACGGGGCGACGACGGTGATGCGCTTTGCACTCGCGCGCTTGGCCGCGTCGATCATGATGAGCTGCTCCATGAGCCACTCGTTGATCGGCGGGCAGTGCGACTGGATGACGAAGACGTCGGCGCCGCGGATGCTCTCGCCGTAGCGGGCGTAGATCTCGCCGTTCGCGAAGGTGCGCGCCTCGGTGGGCACCAGTTCGCTGCCGAGCTCGGTCGCGATGTCCTCGGCGAGCTGGGGATGCGCCCGCCCGCTCACCAGTACCAGTCGCTTCTCACCGGTGATCTTGATGGCCGACACGCCCACTCCCCGTCCCTCGGAGTTCAAGCCTACTCGTGCTGCGAGGCCGCTTCGTCCGCGGCGCGCGCCGAGTCGGTGCCCGCGCGGTTGCGCTGGGTCCAGCCTTCGACGACCTTCTGCTGCGCGAGGCTCACGGCGAGCGCGCCGGGTGGCACGTCGCGCCGCACGGTCGTGCCCGCGCCGATCTTCGCGCCGTCGCCGATGGTGACCGGGGCGACGAACGAGTTGTGCGTGCCGGTGTGCACGTGGCGGCCGATCGTGGTCGAGTGCTTCTGCACGTCGTCGTAGTTGGCGGTGATCGCGCCGGCGCCGATGTTGGTGCCTTCGCCGATCGTCGCGTCGCCGATGTACGACAGGTGCGGCACCTTGGCGCCGCGCCCGATCTTCGCGTTCTTGGTCTCGACGTAGGTGCCGATCTTCCCGTCCTCGCCGAGCTCGGTGCCGGGGCGCAGGTAGGCGAACGGGCCCACGGTCGCGCGGGCGCCGATGACGGCGAGGGTGGCATCCGCGCGCTTCACGACGGCGCCCTCGCCGACCTCGCAGTCGAGCAGGGTCGTGTCGGGTCCGATGCGCGCGCCACGGGCGATCGTCGTCGCGCCCGCGATGTGCGTGTTCGGCAGGATCTCGACATCCTCGGCGAGGGTCGCGCGCAGGTCGATCCAGGTCGTCGCGGGGTCGTGCACGGTGACGCCCGCGAGCTGCCAGCCGCGCACGATCATCGCGTTGAGCCGGGCGGCGGCGCGGGCGAGCTGCACACGGTCGTTGACGCCCTCGACGACCCAGGCATCCGGCGCGGGCACCGCCTCGACCGGCTGACCGGCCGCGCGCAGCAGCCCGATGACGTCGGTGAGGTAGCGCTCGCCCTGCGCGTTGCCGGTGCCGAGCGCCGGGAGCTGTGCGCGCAGCGCGGAAACGGTGAAGACGTAGGTGCCCGAGTTGATCTCGCCGATCGCGCGCTCGTCGTCGGTCGCGTCGCCGTGCTCGACGATGCGCGCCAGCGACCCGTCGGCGTCGCGCACCACGCGGCCGTAGCCGGTGGCGTCGTCGACGATCGCGGAGAGCAGGGTCGCCGCCGCCGCGGCGCCGCGGTGGGCCTGCAGCAGCCCGGTGAGGGTGCCCGCGTCGAGCAGCGGCACGTCGCCCGAGACGACGACGACGTCACCGTCGAAGTCGCGCGGCAGCGCCTCCACGGCGACCTCGACCGCGCGGCCGGTGCCCGGGATGTCGTCCTGGTCGACGACGATCGCGTCCGGCAGGAACTCGGCGACCGCCGCCGCCACGAGGTCGCGCTCGTGCCGCACGACGGTGACGACGTGCGCGGCCTGCAGCTCGCGCGCCGTCGCCAGCACGTGGCCGAGGAGCGGCACCCCCGCGAGCTCGTGCAGGACCTTGGGCCGGGATGACTTCATCCGGGTGCCCTGCCCGGCGGCGAGGACGACGATGGCGAGCCGCGAATCGGTCATGCGCCCATTCTCCACTCCCGGGCGCGGCCGGTCCTCAGTCGTCGTACGGCCAGCCGGTGTAGGCCTCGGCGAGATACGTGCTGCCCGCGACCGAGGAGCTGACGCTCTCCAGCTCGCCGACCTGGCGGCGCTTGTCGAAGTCGCTCGCGTCGGGGGCGGTGTGCAGCATGCTCGTCATCCACCAGGAGAAGTGCTGGGCACGCCAGATGCGGCGTAGCGCCCGCTCCTCGTAGCCGTCGAGCACCGACTCGCCCTCGCCGCGGTAGAACGCCGCGAGGCCCTCGTGCAGGATGCGCACGTCGTTGATGGCGAGGTTCATGCCCTTCGCGCCCGTCGGCGGCACGGTGTGCGCGGCGTCGCCCATGAGGAAGGCGCGGCCGTTGCGCAGCTTGTGCGCGACGAAGCTGCGGAAGCGCAGCACGTCGCGCTGGAAGATCGGGCCCTCGGCGAGGTCGCGGCCCGCGACGCGCTCCTGGAGCATGTCCCAGATCTGGGCGTCGCTCCACGCGGTCGGGTCCTGCTCGGGGTCGCACTGGAGGTACATGCGCTGCACGGTCGCCGAACGCTGGCTGATGAGCGCGAAGCCCGCCTCCGAGTTCGCGTAGATGAGCTCCTTCGACGAGGGCGGGGCCTCGCACAGGATGCCGAACCAGGCGAACGGGTACTCGCGGAAGTAGCCGCCGGTCTGCGAGCCGACCACGGCGGTGCGGGTGACGCTGCGCGATCCGTCGCCGCCGATGACGAAGTCGGCGACGACCTCGATCGGCTGCCCGTCGGCGTCCGTCGCGATGACGCGCGGGCTCGTGGTCTCGGCGCCGACGACCTCGGTCACCTCGTGGCCGAAGCGGATGTCGCCGCCGTCGGCGAGGCGCCGGGCGACGAGGTCGATGAGCACCTCGTGCTGCGGGTAGAGGTAGACGCTGCGGCCGACGAGCTTCTGGAAGTCGATCCGCCGGGTCTGGCCGGCGAACTGCAGCTCGATGCCCTCGTGGCGGTGCCCGTCGACGAGCACACGGTCGGACGCGCCGGTCTCGACGAGCAGGTCGACGGCGACGTTCTCGACGATGCCGGCGCGGATGGTCTTCTCGACCTCTTCGCGGCTGCGGCTCTCGAGCACGATCGAGTCGATGCCGTCGCGGTGCAGCAGGTGGGACAGGAGGAGCCCGGCGGGGCCGGCTCCCACGATCGCGACGGCGGTCCGGATCTCGGCCACGGGGTCTCCTTCGACGAGGGGTTGATACTCCGCACAGTGTCATCCCGCGCGCGCGGCTTCGGATGAATCATCCCATTGAACGGGAACGGTTCTCCTCGAGCGCCCGGGTGATGCGGTCGGCCGCTGCGGTCAGCACGGCGACGACGGGACGCGGATCCCCCGCCTCGCGCGGCAGCACGACCCCGAGCGCGGCGACGACCGCCCCGCCGAACCGCACGGGCACCGCGATGCCCGTCGACACGTCCTCGACGGTGCCGGGCGCGAGCGCGTAGCCGAGGCGGCGCACCTCGGCGAGCTTGCGCCGCAGCTGCACGGGGTCGGTGATCGTCCCGGTCGCGAGCCGGTCGAGCGGCCCGGCGAGCACGCGCTCGGCGACCTCGGGGGATGCCGCGAGCAGCACGAGCCCCGACGACGACGCGTGCGAGGGCAGCCGGCCCGCCACCCGCGCGACGTTCGACCCGGCGTCCGGGTGCGACAGCCGCTCGATGAAGAGCGTCTCGTCGCCGTCGAGCACGGCGAGCTGGGTGTGTCGGCGGATGCGCGCCTGTACCTCCTCCATCGCGGGGATCGCGGCCTCGCGCAGGCCGAGCGCCCGCGAGCCGCGGGTCGCGAGCTCCCACAACCGCAGCCCGACCCGGTAGCGGCCCTCGTCATCCCGCTCGAGGAGGCCCGAGGCGCAGAGGTCGCTGACGAGCCGGTGGGCGGTCGAGGCGGGGAGCCCGGCGGCCCGGGCGATCTCGGTCGCCGTCAGCTCGGTACGCCCCCGGTCGAACGACGCGAGCACCCGCACGACCCTGTCGATGAGGGCCTCGCCCGACCGCGAGTTCGCCATCGCTCCAGGCTAGGACCCGGGCGCGGCAGCTCCCCCTCCTGCCGATCCCGAGGATATGACAGGATCGCGCTCGATGACGACGGTCCCGGCGAAGCGGCCGGCGCGGGGGCGTCCCGCGCCCGGGGACGGGCACGCCCGCCTGCCGCGCCCGCGTCGCGGATCGCCGACGAGCCGGATGCTCACCCTCTTCGGCGACTACTGGTGGGGGCGGGCCGAGCCGCTGCCGTCGGCGGCGATCGTCGCCCTGCTCGCCGACTTCGGCGTCTCCGAGGCCGCCGCCCGTGCCGCGCTCAGCCGCATGGTCAAGCACCGTCTGCTCGAACCCTCCCGCTCCGGACGCACGACGGGATACCGGCTCGCCCCGCGCGCGGTCGCCGTCATGGGCGACGCGCTCGCCCGCATCCTCGCCTTCGGCGCCGAGGAGCGGGCGTGGGACGGGACGTGGAGCATCGTCGCGCTCGACGACGGGCCGCTCCCCCGCACGCTCCGGGATGCCGTGCGCTCGCGCCTGCAGTGGCTCGGCTTCGCCCGGCTCGTCGACGGGATGTGGCTCTCGCCGTGGGACCGGCACGCGGAGGCGCTCGACGAGCTGCGCGCCCTCGGCGTCGTCGACGTGACGACGTTCACCGCACGCCTCCCCGCGGCGTCGCCCGGCCGCGCGCGTCCGGAGGAGGCGTGGGATCTCGCCGGGCTCGCCGCCGACTACCGCGCGTTCATCGCCGACGCGACGCGGCTGCGCGCGGCTCTCGCCGGCGGCCGGGTGGATCCGGCACGCGCCCTCGTGCAGCGCACCGAGCTCACCGACCGCTGGATCGCCCTCGCCAACTCCGACCCCGACCTCCCCGTCGAGCTGCTGCCGGCCGGCTGGCCGCGGGCGGAGGCGCGGGCGTTGCTCATCGAGGCGCACGAGGCGCTCGGCGAGCGCGCCATGGAGCGCGTCAAGGAGGCCATCCGGGCGATCGAGCCGGATCGTGCCGACCTCGTCATGCGCCGCTCGTTCCGCGGTTGACGCGGCCCCTTTCCGCCCTCGGGAACGCTTTCTGCGACGCCCTGCGGGAGCGCTCACATAACTTTCCCGGAAAACCATTGACATTCATGACAGTTGTGATTCACATTGGTTGCGCAAGTGTCATGCATCCCCGTGCGCGGCACTCGCAGACCCGGGACACCACCTTCACCGAAGAAAGGTCACGCAATGAAGCGTCGCAACCTCCTCGGCGGCCTGGCACTCGCCTCCGCCGCCGCCCTCGCCCTCGCGGGGTGCACCGACTCCGCCGCCCCCGAGCCCACGTCGGGCTCCGGCGGCGACACCTACCAGGTCCGCGTCGCGGCCCTCCCGATCGCCGAGACCGGCGCCATCTGGGCGGCCCTCGAGGCGGGCGTCTTCGAAGAGCACGGCATCGAGCTCGAGATCCTCCCCGCCCAGGGTGGCGCGCAGGCGATCCCGGCCCTCGTCGCCGGCGACATCGACTTCGCGATCGGCCAGCCGATGGGTCCGTTCCGTGCCTCGCTCGCGGGCGAAGAGGTGCGCATCCTCAGCAACTACGCCAACAGCCTCGCCAGCGGCGACAGCGACGTGAACTCCGTCGTCGCGGGTGCCGACAGCGGCATCAGCACGTGGGCCGACCTGTCGGGCAAGACCGTCTCGGTCAACAGCCTCGGCGCGGCCGGTGACCTCACCATCCGTGCGGCCGTCGCGGCCGACGGCGGCGACCCGAACTCGATCGAGTTCGTCGCCGTCAACTTCCCCGACGTCCCCGCGCAGATCGAGGCCGGCGCCATCGACGCCGCCTGGGCGCCTGACCCGTTCCGCGGCATGGTCGTGGGCGCGGGCGGCACCGACCTCGGCGGCCCGTACCAGGCCACCATCCCCGGCCTCACCGTGCTGACCAACTTCACCCTGCAGAAGGTCATCGACGAGAAGCCCGAGATGGTCGAGGCGTGGAACGCCGCGCTCGCCGCGGCGCTCGACTACGCCGCGTCGCACTCCGATGAGGTGCGCCGCGCCATCGAGAAGGGCCTGGACATCCCGGAGGGCGCCGCCAACGGCATCGTGCTCCCCGAGTTCACGGCTGACCTCAGCAACGCGGGCCTGCAGAAGCTCGTCGACCTGGCTCTCGAGTACAAGTACTTCGAGGCCGCCCCCGACCTGGGCGCCATCGTCGTCCAGTAGATCCCCCTCGGCGATGGTCCGGGATCCTGACCGGTCCCGGACCATCGTCGTGAGCTGCGAAGTACACTGACGTACCCCGAGAGAGGCGACCACTCGTGAGCGCGATGATGCGAAGGATCCAGCCGGCCGTACTCGGCCTGCTCGGCATCCTGGGCTTCCTCGGCCTGTGGCAACTGGCCCCGGCCGTGGGCTGGGTGAACGGGCGCTACGTGCCCCCGCCCACCGAGGTGTTCGCCGCGCTCGGCCGCATGTCGCTCGACCTGCACTTCTGGCGCACCGTCGGCAACACCCTCCTCACCTGGGCCATCGGGCTCGGTATCGCGGGCGTGCTCGCCGTCGTCCTCGGCACGGTGATCGGGATGGTGCCGTTCCTGCGTCGCTACACGCGCACGACCGTCGAGTTCCTGCGCCCCATCCCGTCGGTCGCGATCATCCCCCTCGCGATCCTCATGTTCGGCCTCGACCGCGACGCCTCGCTCGTCATCGTCGTGTTCGCCACCTTCTGGCAGATCTTCATCCAGGTGCTCTACGGCGTCGCCGACGTCGACCCCGTCGCGCGCGACACCCAGCGCAGCTTCGGCATCTCGACGCTCGACCGGTTCCGGCACCTCGTCTTCCCGACCGCGCTCCCCTACCTCATGACCGGCATCCGACTCGGCGCGACCGTCGCCCTCATCCTCACCGTCACCGGCGAGCTGCTCATCGGCGCCCCCGGCATCGGCGCCCTGCTCAACATCCGCCAGACCGCGGGCGACTACGCCGGCGTCTACGCCCTCATCGCCACCGCGGGCTTCCTCGCCCTCGTCATCAACCTGATCATCCGGCTCGTCGAGCGACGGGTGCTCGCCTGGCACCAGTCGGTGCGAGCGGAGGTGGTCCTGTGACCGCTGCGATCCCCACCGTGCGCCGCAGCCGGCTGCCGCGCTGGCTCGACGGCATCCTCGAGACCCTCGCCCTGCCGCTCGTGCTGCTCGGCCTCTGGTCGCTCTCGGCCCTCGTCTCGCCGAACCGCTACTTCCCCTCCCCGTGGCGCATCGGCGAGGCGTTCGTGAAGACGTGGCTCAACGACTCGCTCTTCATCGACGTCCTGCCGAGCATCGGCCGCCTGCTCGCCGGACTCGCCATCGCGATCGTCCTCGGCATCGCGCTCGGCGTGCTCATCGGCTCGCTGCGCTGGCTGCGGCAGCTGCTCGAGCCGTTGTTCGAGTTCTTCCGCGCCATCCCGCCGCCCATGCTCGTGCCCGTCCTCGCGCTCACGATCGGCATCGGACCGGAGGGCAAGATCGCCGTCATCGTCCTGGGCTCGATCTGGCCGATCCTGCTCAACACCGTCGAAGGCGTGCGCGCCGTCGACGCCGTGCAGCGCGAGACGGCGACGTCGTATCAGCTCACGACCGCGCAACGGGTGTGGTTCATCACCCTGCCGAGCGCGTCGGCGCCGATCATGACCGGGGTGCGGCAGTCGCTGTCGATCGGCCTCATCCTCATGGTCATCTCCGAGCTGTCGAACTCCTCGTCGGGACTCGGCAACCGCATCCTGTTCTTCCAGCAGAACTTCATGATCCCCGAGATGTGGAGCGGCATCCTCCTGCTCGGGCTCATCGGCATCGCGCTCGCGGTGCTGTTCCAGATCGCCGAGCACTTCGTGCTCGGCTGGTACCGCGGACTGAAGGAGACCGAGCGTGCCTGACACCACCCCCGCCCCCCAGCTCCTCCGGGTCGAGGGGCTGCAGAAGTCCTACGGCGACTTCGAGGCGCTCCGGAACATCTCGTTCAGCGCGAAGCAGGGCGAGCTGGTCTGCATCGTCGGCCCCTCCGGCTGCGGCAAGACGACCCTGCTCAAGTGCATCGCCGGACTCCTCGCCCCCACCTCCGGCACGGTCGAGCTCGACGGCGTCCCCGTCACCTCCCCGCCGAAGAAGATGGCGGTCGTCTTCCAGGAGTACGGTCGCAGCCTCATGCCGTGGATGACGGTGCGCCGCAACGTGGAGCTCCCGCTCCTGCGCGGCACCGACAAGGCCGAGCGCGACCGCCGCGTCGACGAGGCGCTCGACGCCGTCGGCCTGGGCGCTGCCGGCAACAAGTTCCCCTGGCAGCTCTCCGGCGGCATGCAGCAGCGCGTCGCGATCGCCCGCGCCATCGCCTACGGCCCCGAGGTGCTCATCATGGACGAGCCCTTCGCCGCCGTCGACGCCCAGACCCGCGCCGACCTCGAAGACCTCGTACGCGACATCTGGAAGCGCTTCGGCGTCACGGTGCTCTTCGTCACCCACGACATCGACGAGTCGGTCTACCTCGGCGAGCGCGTCGTCGTGCTGTCGATGTCGCCGACCTACGTGCAGGAGGATCTGACGATCGACTTGCCCGTGGAGCGCGACCAGATCGCCACCCGCGCACTTCCGCGCTTCACCGAGCTGCGCACGCACGTGTACGAGCAGATCCAGCGCGCGAAGCGCGGAGCGAGCACCCCCGCCGCGTAAGCGATCGGACCGGATCGCGAGGACGGCCGGCAGCGCTACGGTGATCCCGTGGCGCTGGATCTCTCTTTCCTCTCGGCCACCCTCGCGCCCGCTCGCGAGGCGGCTCGGCCCGTGAATGTCTACGACATCCTGCGGGACGGGTGGCGGGAGACGAGGGTCGACATGACTCTGCAGTTCTTCCTCGATCCGACCGAGCGGCATGGGCTGGGCCCTCTCGTGATCGACGCGATGCTGCGACTCGTCGACGGCGCGCCCACGATCGGCCCAGACGGAGCGACTGCGGTCGCGTTCACGGCAGCGGACGCGACCGGTTCCGATTCGTGGGAGGTCGAGACGCAGGCGCAGTTCATCGACGTCCTCGCGGTGAACCGGGAACTAGGTGTGGCCGTCGTGATCGAGAACAAGATCGACCACACCCTCAACAACCCGTTGAGGCGATACGCCCAGCACGCCCGCGACCAGGGCTTCGGCACGGTCCTCGTGGTCGTACTCGCCCCGGAGTCGCGCGCACACGTCTCGTCAGACGAGCAGCGCTACATCTCGGCGTCACTCACCTACTCCGGACTCAGCCAGCAGATCAGGCAGTCGCCCGATCTCGTGGACGCACTCCTCTCCCCGAGGGACCTCGATCAAAGGCGCAGTCTCGAGCTCCTCCAGCAGTTCATCGAAGCAAGGACCGGAGGCCAATCCATGTCCGACCTCGCCGACGAAAGCCAGCGCTTGGACGAATGGCGCGCGCTTCTCGACCTGCACCGCGACGCGATCGTCGCCTTCGAGTCCGCCCGGGGTGAGATCTGGCGAACGATCCGCGACCGACGCAAACGGCTCGAACCGCTCATCGCCGAGGGGCTCGAGCGAGCATCGCTCGTCCCGGGCTGGGAGGCCCACGGAGGCAGCCAGGAGGAGACGTGGAACGCGTATCACTTCCCCACGGCAGATTGGACCGTCGAACTCAAGTTCTCTGCCGACCCGAAGCACCCGCCGATCTACGTCTATGACTACCGGGGTCGCACGTACAAGGACGCGACCATCGAGCCCCTCGGTTTGCCGTGGACCGCGCGAGACCAGGAGGTCGCGGACGCATTCGTGGCCCGGGTGACGCAGATCGTCGAGCTCGCGAGGCAGGGGCGGCGCCCCACGCCCACCGTGTAGCGTCCCGCGCGGGCGTCAGGCCTGCGCGGCGAGGTCGCTGAGCGCCGTGAGGATGTGGCCGCGGGTGTGCTCGAGGTGCGCCGCGGTGGTGTCGGCGGCGGCATCCGCGTCGCGCCGGCGGAGCGCGTCGACGATCGCCTGGTGCTCGTCGTCGGCGGCGGCGCGGTAGCCGAGGCTGCCCCAGCGCACGCTGAGGAAGCGCATGTAGACCGTCGAGGCGTCGCGGAGCTGGTCGATGATCGACGAGAGCCGGTCGCGGTCGGCGAAGCGGTAGATCTGCGAGTGGAACTGCCGGTTGAGCGCCTCGCGCGTCGCCGAGTCATCCGTCGCGCGCATCTCGTCGATGACCTGCTGGAGGGCGTCGATGTCGAGCTCGGACACCCGCGGCGTCGCGAGGCGCGCGGCGAGCGGCTCGAGCGCGATGCGGATCTCGTACAGCTCGTCGAGGTCCTGCGGCGACGCCTGGAACACGACGACGCCGCGGTGGCTGCCGTCGCTCGCGACGAGCCCCTCCTGCGCGAGGCGCACCGATCGGAGTGGCGCGGGCGCGCGAGAGCCGCTGGCGGACGGCCTTCAGACGGGAAGATGCGCCGCGACCGCGGCGAGCACCTGGTCGAGCGTCGGCACGCCGGCGGCGCGCATCGCCTCTCCCCCGTCGGCGCGCACGAGCACCACCGTCGGCGTCGCCTCGACCGCGCGCGCCTCCGCCTCGTCTGGACGCGCGGCGACGTTCACCTCGCGCCAGGCGATCCGGTCGCCCACGAGCTCGGCCGCCGTGCGCACGCGGTCGAGCGTCGCGGTGCAGGCGCCGCAGAAGCTCGACGTGTAGACGACGATCTCGAGTTCGGGCACGCGCCACGGTAACTCCGGGACCGGGGATCGCGCTGGGCGCTCCGCCTCCAGGATTCGAACCTGGACCTCACGGCTCCAAAGGCCGTCGTGCTGCCGTTACACCAAGGCGGATCGCCGGGTGACCGGCTACCCCAGCTTGCCAGTGCCGGATCGGGATAATGGACGGATGCCGGCAGACGAGGTCGACCGCATCGTGGATGCCTGGACGCGCGAGCGCCCGGACATCGACTTCGCCCCGCTCCAGGTGCTGTCGCGCGTCGACCGGCTCGCCCGGCACCTCGACCGCTCGCGGCGGGCGGCGTTCGCCGACCTCGAGCCGTGGGAGTTCGACGTGCTCGCGGCGCTGCGCCGCGCGGGGGCGCCGTACCAGCTCGCCCCGAAGGCGCTGCTGCAGCAGACCCTCGTCTCCAGCGGCACGATGACGAACCGCATCGACCGGCTCGTCGAGCGCGGGCTCGTCGAGCGACGCACCGATCCGCATGACGGCCGCGGCGTCATCGTGCGGATGCTGCCCGCGGGGCGGGAGAAGGTGGATGCCGCCATCACCCGGCTGGTCGCCGACGAGGCGGAGCTGCTCGCCGGGCTGTCGCGCGCCGACCAGGAGCGGCTGAGCGCCCTGCTGCGCAAGCTCAGCCTCGACTTCGACGCCTGAGCGCGACCGTGGATTGACCGTCGCGCCCCCGCGGCGGGGCCGATACGCTCCCCTCGTGCGCGCTCCCCGGAAGATCCGAGCCCTGCTCGCCCTCGTCGTCGGTCTCGCACTCGCGGGCGCGGGCGCCTCCCCGGCCCTCGCCGACACCCGGCCCGACGAGCCCGAGACCCCCGCCGTCGCCGCCCTCGACGCGGCCGGATCGGGGGTCGACGACTTCGAGTTCGCGCTCTTCGACGCGGTGTACGAGCTCAGCCGCGGCGGCGACGGCCGGTCGCAGCTGCGCACCACCGAGACCCTCGTCGCCGTGTTCCCGGACATCGATCAGAACCGCGGCATCCGCCGAGCCCTCGTCTCGAACTACAAGGGGCACTCGACGAGCCTGACCGTCGAGTCGGTCACCGACGGCAGCGGGACGCCGCGCAGCTTCGAGCAGTCGCTCGAAGACGAGTTCGTCATCCTCACCATCGCCGTGCCGCCGGGCCAGTACGTGCACGGTGAGCAGACCTACGTCATCACCTACACCCAGACCGACGTCACGGCGACGTCGACCGACCTCGCCGACGGGGTCACCGCCGACGAGTTCTATTGGGACACCAACGGCACGGGATGGGCGCAGCCGTTCCGCGAGGTGCGCGCCGCGGTCCGCGTGGATGCCGGCATCCGCTCGGCCCTCATCGGCCAGCCGCGCTGCTACTGGGGTTACGAGGGCAGCACCGACACGTGCGAGATCACGGGCACCGGCTCGGAGTTCCGGGCATCCGTCACCGACCTCGCCCCGCGACAGAACGTGACCGTCGCGCTGCGCTTCGAGCAGGGCACCTTCGCCGGCGCACCGATCTGGCAGTACGTGCCGATCTGGGCGCTCATCGCGGCCGCGCTCATGATCTTCGGGCTCGTGTTCGCCCTCATCACGCGCTTCATCCTCTGGCGCGACGCCCCCGGCCGCGGCATCATCATCGCCCAGTACGAGCCCGCCGAGGGCGTGAGCGCGCTGCTCGCCGCGAACATCGTCGACAAGCCCAAGCGCGGGATGGCGGCGACGATCGTCGACCTCGCGGTGCGCAAGAACCTGCGCATCCTCGAGCACGACCGCGGCTGGAGCAAGACGTTCGGCGTGCAGAAGCTCAGCAACGCCGGGCTCGGACCCGACGAGCAGCGGATCATGGGCGCGCTGTTCTCGATCAACCCGTTCTCGCTCGGCGGCGTCCTCCCGGGGATCATGAACCTCGCGGGCGCCGGCGGCGTCATGCCGCAGCCGCAGCCCACGCCCGAGCAGGGCGAGGTGCGCTGGCTGACGAAGGGCGACCGCGCGCTCGGCCAGCAGGTGGTCGCACTCACCAAGGCGATCGAGCGCGAGACCGAGGCGGGCGGGCTGCGCCGGAAGCCGTCGCGGGTGCCGCTCGTGATCGTCGTCGCCTCGATGATCGCCGCCGCGGCGCTGCTGTTCTTCCCGACCTTCGCCTCGGGCGACAACGGGACCGCGGTGATGATCGGCGTCATCGGCGTGAACATCGTGCCGTGGGTCGCGATCCTCGCGGTCGGGGCGCTGCTCAAGCGGCGGCCGCTCACGTCGCGCGGCTCCGAACTCAAGGAGCACCTGCTCGGGCTGCGGGAGTACATCCGCCTCGCCGAGGCGGACCGCCTCCAGATGCTGCAGAGCGTCACGGGCGCCGAGCGCATCAACGTCGGCGACGACAAGGCGATCGTGAAGATCTACGAGCGCCTCCTCCCCTACGCCGTGCTGTTCGGGATGGAGCGCGAGTGGGCGAAGGAGATCGGCAAGTACTACGACACCACGCCGCCCGACTGGTACTCCGGCAGCGGCACCTTCGCGATCGCGTCGTTCGCGAGCGGGATCAGCAGTCTGTCGTCGAACGTGTCGACGTCGTACTCCGGGTCGTCCGGGTCGTCGTCGAGCGGCGGCGGCGGGGGCGGCGGGTCCTCCGGCGGCGGGGGCGGAGGCGGCGGCGGAGGCGGCGTCTAGCCTCCGCGTACGCTCGGAACGTGCACGTCATCGCGACCCGGGAGGGCCGGGGGCTGCTCGCGGCGATCCTCGGCGCGGTCGGCGGCGCGATCGCCGAGACGCTCGTCTTCCCCGCCCCGCGCGCCCCGCTGTGGGGCGAGAGCTCCGTCGGCGTGGTCGCGGCGCTCTCCTCGGCGGTGCTCGGCGGTGCCGTGTTCGCGGCCGCGTACGTGCTCGCCAACCGCGGCACCGTGCGCTGGCGGCTGCGCGGGCGGCTGCGCCGCATCCTCGACCTCACCGGACTCACCTTCACCGCCGCGGGCGTCGCCCTGCTTCTCGTCTCCTCGGTCTACGCGGTGCTGCAGCTCGCCTTCCGCGACCTCGACCTCGACCGTGCGTCGGCGACCGCGATCGCCGCGGCCACGGTCGGCGCGTTCTGCTACGCGCTCGTCGCCCTCGCCGAGGAGATCACGAGCACCCGCCTCGCGACGCTGCTCGGGCTGTTCCTCATCGCCGGCACGTTCGGCGCCATGCTCAACGCCGACGACCCGTCCTGGTGGCAGCACAACTTCAGCACGCTCGGGATGGGCGGGGCGTCGTCGGCATCCCTGTTCAACCTCACCGTGATCGTCGCCGGCCTCGTGCTCGTCACCCTCGCCGACTACCTCACGATCGACCTGCGGCCGCGGCTGCGTCAGGCGACGCTGCGCCGCCGCAGCGTGCTCGTGGTGCGCGTGCTGCTCGTCGCCGTCGGGCTGTGCCTCGTCGGGGTCGGCGTCGTGCCGGTGAGCGTGAGCGTCGCCGCGCACAACGCGTTCGCGTACACGCTGCTCGCCGGATTCGGGGTGCTCATCGTCGCCGTGCCGATCCTCCTCGACGACCTCTCCCCCTCGTTCGGCACGACGAGCATCGTCTTCGCCGGCATCCTCGTCGTCGTCGCGCTGCTGTTCTGGCCGATCGGCTACTTCAACCTCACGGCGGTCGAGTTCATCGCCGTGCTCGTGGTCTTCACGTGGGTGATCGCCTTCACCCGCAGCGTGCAGCCGCGGCCCCGCCGGGTGGTCTCCGCGCCCGAGCGGCCCGACGCCGTGGCGGGACGGCAGGAGCGGCGGATGCTCGGCGCCGGTGTCGGCGCCGGTCTCGCGTTCGCCGCGGGCGCCGGGCTCGCCGCCCTCGTCGCGGCGCTGCTCGCCCGCCGGCGTCAGTAGTCGATCGTCAGCAGCTCGTCGTCGCCGAGGCCGCGCAGCGTCGCCTCGTCGACCTCCGTCGCGCGCACCCCGCGGGCACGCACCGGCGCGACGTCGTCGCTCTCGGGGCTCCACGCCCGCAGCACGGCGAGCCGGGAGACGTGCGGCACCCGCTCGGGCAGGTCGCGGATCCAGGAGAGCAAGTCCTCGCCCCGCACCTCGCCCGCGACCTCGGCGGCATCCCCGCGCCCGACGAGCGCGTCGCAGTCGCACATCCGCGTCGTGAGGGTGAACACGGCCGAGCTGCCGCGCACGCGGTCGGAGGCGATGCGCAGCTCCGAGCGCTCCGGGGCGACCCCGAGCCGCTCGGCGGTGAACGCCTCGAAGTCGGGCGTGAACGCGGCGCCGTTGACCGCCCACAGGTTCGTCGCGCACACGGCTCAGCCCTCGAGTTCCGCTCCCAGTTCGAGCCAGCGCTCCTCGAGCTGCGCCGCCTCGGCTTCGAGTTCCGCGATGGCGGACTGCCGCTCGCCGAGCGTCACGTAATCGCTCGGGTCGACGGCATCCAGCTCCCGCTTCTTCGCGCGGATCGTCTCGTTCGTCTTCTCGAGCTTCCGTTCGACCGCGGCGAGCTCCTTCTCGAGGGCGCGGCGTTCGGCTCCGCTGGGCCCGCGAGATGCCCCGATCTGCGCATCTCGCGGGTCAGCGGCCGCAGATTTCGGCATTTCGCGGGCCGGGCTGCGGGATGCGCGGAGTTCGAGGTACTGGTCGACGCCGCCGGGGAGGTGCCGGAACGCGCCGTCGAGCACGGCGTACTGCTGGTCGGTCACGCGCTCCAGCAGGTAGCGGTCGTGCGAGACGACGAGGAGGGTGCCCGGCCAGGTGTCGAGCAGATCCTCCATCGCGGCGAGCATGTCGGTGTCGAGGTCGTTGGTGGGCTCGTCGAGGATGAGCACGTTCGGCTCGTCGAGCAGGATGAGCAGCAGTTGCAGCCGCCGCTTCTGACCGCCGGAGAGATCCTTCACCGGGGTGGACAGCTGCGCGTTCGTGAAGCCCAGCCGCTCGAGCAGCTGCCCGGGCGTCAGCTCGACGCCGCCGGAGACGTACGACGCCTTCTGCCGCGCGACGACGGCGCTCACCCGGTCGTTCATCACCTCGTCGAGCCCGACGAGACGCTGGTCGAGCACCGCGATCTTCACCGTCTTGCCGCGCTTCACCCGGCCGCTCGTCGGCTGCACGGTGCCCGCGACGAGGCCGAGCAGCGTCGACTTGCCCGCGCCGTTGACCCCGACGACGCCCGTGCGCTCCCCCGGCGCGATCCGCCAGGTCACGTCGCGCAGGATGTCGCGGTCGCCGGCTCCACCGCCGCCTCCCCCTGCGGGGAACGAGACCGACACGTCTTCGAGGTCGACGACATCCTTCCCGAGGCGCGAGGTCGCGAGCTGCTTCAACTGCACGGTGTCGCGCGGCGGGGGCACGTTCTCGATGAGCTGGTTCGCCGCGTCGATGCGGAACTTCGGCTTGCTCGTCCGCGCCGGGGCTCCGCGGCGCAGCCACGCGAGCTCCTTGCGCATGAGGTTCTGCCGCCGCGCCTCCGACGCCGCCGCCTGCCGGTCGCGCTCCACGCGCTGCAGGATGTACGCCGCGTAGCCGCCCTCGAACGGCTCGAGGATGCGGTCGTGCACCTCCCACGTCGTCGTGCACACCGCGTCGAGGAACCAGCGGTCGTGGGTGACGACGACGAGTCCGCCCTTGGTGGCCGGCCAGCGCTGGGTGAGGTGGGATGCCAGCCACGCGACGCCCTCGACATCCAGGTGGTTGGTGGGCTCGTCGAGGAACACGACGTCCCAGTCGCGGGTGAGGAGGGCGGCGAGCGCCACGCGACGCTGCTGGCCGCCGGAGAGGTCCCCGATGCGCCCCTCCCACGGCACGTCGGAGAGGAGCCCGGCGATGACGTCGCGCACGCGCGCGTCGCCCGCCCACTCGTGCTCGGCGCGGTCGCCGACGACGGCCTCCGCGACGGACTGCCCGGGCGGGAGCCTGTCGGACTGGTCGAGCATCCCGAGCGTCACCCCGCCGCGCCGGGTCACCTTGCCGGTGTCGGGCTGGAGGCGCCCCGCGAGGATCTTCAGCAGCGTCGACTTGCCGTCGCCGTTGCGGCCGACGACGCCGACGCGGTCGCCCTCGTCGATGCCGATCGTGACCGAGTCGAACACGGTCCGGGTGGGGAACTCGAGCCCGATCCCTTCGGCCCCGAGCAGATGCACCACCCTTCGAGCGTAACGTTGCAGGATGCCGGCGCTGTTCGACGAGGTCGAGGTCGAGATCGTGCAACTGCTCGCCTCGCCGCAGCACCGCTACGAGGGGCGACCCTCCGACGGACCCGTCGCCTCGTCGGGCTACGAGCTGCGCGAGAGCATCGAGCTGCGCGCCGGGCTCGGCATCGTCGGCGACCGCTACTTCAACCAGCGCGCCCACCGCGCGTCGTCGGTCAGCATCCAGTCGGCCGAGGCACTCGACCACGTGGCGGCGGAACTCGGCATCGACGTGCCGGGGCTGCCGCAGACGCGGCGCAACATCCTGCTGCGCGGGGTCGACGTCGACGCCCTCGCCGGCACCGTGTTCAGCCTCGACTCGGGCGGCGGGGCGATCCGGTTCGCCGACGCGCGACCCGCGAACCCGTGCGCGTGGATGGATGTCGCGATCGCCCCCGGGGCGCACAAGGCGCTACGGCGGCGCGGCGGGCTGCGCACCGGACCGCTCGACGACGGCACCCTCCGCCTCGGACCCGCGCTCCTGCGCATCGACCCCGCGGGGGCCGGCGACTAGTCCGGGAGGATGCGGGCGCCGTGGACGGGGCCGGTGGCCCGGACGGCGGTGAGCTGCGCCGCCGAGAGGGCGACCTGCAGTTCGAGGGCCGAGTCGACATCCGCGGCGAGGAAGGCGACCGTGGGCCCGGAGCCCGACACGATCCCGGCGAGGGCGCCGTTGCGCTCCCCCGTCTCGAGCACGTTGGCGAGCGACGGCTCGAGCAGCAGGGCGGGCGCCTGGAGGTCGTTGTGCATGACGGCGGCGAGCATCCGCGGGTCCCCCGCGCGGAGCGCCTGCAGCACGTCGGCGCCGACGTTGGGCGCCGGGTCGGCGGGGCCCATCTCGGCGGCGTGACGCTCGCGGTGCCGGTCGAGTTCGCGGTAGACCTCGGGGGTCGAGAGCCCGAAGTCGGCGAGCGCGAACACCCACTGGAAGGTGCCCTGCGCGAGCGCGGGCGAGAGTTCGTCGCCGCGGCCGGTGCCGATCGCGGTGCCGCCGGTGAGGGCGAACGGCACGTCGGCGCCGAGGCGGCGGGCGAGCTCGAGCAGCTCTTCGCGCGGCACCCCGGTGCCCCACAGCGCGTCGCACGCGAGGAGGGTCGCGGCGGCATCCGCCGATCCCCCGCCCATGCCGCCGGTGACGGGCACGTGCTTGTCGATGTCGATGTGGACGCCCCCGGTGTGGCCGGTGTGCTCGGCGAGGAGCTTCGCCGCGCGGATCGCGATGTTGGTCTCGTCGCGCGGCACTCGGCTCAGCTCCACGGTGCCGGTGAGGTCGACGCTGAAGCCGTCGGCGTCGCGCACGCGCACGTCTTCGTAGAGCCCGACCGCCTGGTACGCGATGGCGACGTCGTGGTAGCCGTCGTCCTGCAGCGCCCCGACTTCGAGGTAGACGTTCACCTTCCCGGGTGCCCGCACATGCACGCTGCGCGGCCGGTCCGTGGACGTCATCCCCCCACCCTAACGACGGGCGATGGCGAGGAAATCCGCGACGCGGAGCTGCTCTCCGCGGAGGGTCGGGTCGAGGCCCGCGGCCTCGATCCGCTCGGTCGCGGCGGCGGACCCGCCGAACACCTCGGCGAGCGCCTGACGCAGCATCTTGCGGCGCTGGCCGAAGGCGGCGTCGATGATCTCGAAGGTGCGCCGGCGCTCCTCCTCGGTGCCCGGCAGCTCGCCGCGCTCGAATCCGACGAGGATCGAGTCGACGTTCGGCACGGGCCAGAACACCTGCCGCGAGACGTTGCCCGCCGTCGACCAGCGCCCGTACCAGGCGGCCTTCGCGCTCGGGGCGCCGTAGACCTTGGAGCCGGGCGCGGCGGCGAGCCGCTGACCCACCTCGGCCTGCACCATGACGAGCGCGGTCTCGAGCGAGGGCACCGTCTCGAGCAGGTGCAGCAGCACCGGCACCGACACGTTGTACGGCAGGTTGGCGACGAGCCGGCGCGGGGCGCCCGGGATGTCGGCGCGCAGGGCATCCGCGGTGACGACGGTGAGCGGGGCGCCGGGGGCGAGCTGCTCCACCGTGTGCGGCAGCAGCTCGGCCAGCCGCGGGTCGATCTCGACGGCGGTCACCCGCGCGCCCGCGTCGAGCAGCCCGAGGGTGAGGGATCCGAGGCCCGGGCCCACTTCGAGCACCTCGTCGCCGGGCTCGACGCGCGCCGTCTTCACGATGCGCCGCACCGTGTTGGCGTCGACGACGAAGTTCTGCCCGAGCTTCTTCGTCGGGGTGAGGTCGAGGGTCGCCGCGAGGTCGCGGATCTCCGCCGGGCCGAGCAGCGCCATCAGGCGACCGGCATCTCGAGCGGCGACGTCATGAGAGGCGAGTCGTCCTCCCACTTGCCGTAGACATCCTCGGTGTTGGAGGAGATCTGCGCCGCGAGCATCGAGGGGTCGGTGCCGAGGTGCTCGGCCATGAGCCGCAGGGTGTGCGGCATGAGGTACGACGAGTTGGGGCGCCCGCGCCACGGGACCGGGGTCAGGTAGGGGGCATCCGTCTCGATCAGGATGCGCGCCCGCGGGATGACCTCGAGGGCCTCGCGCAGCCCGCCCGCGTTCTTGAACGTGACCGTGCCGGAGAACGAGAGGTACCAGCCCTCGTCGGCGACCTCGCGGGCGAACTCGGCGTCGCCGGAGAAGCAGTGGAACACGGTGCGCTCCGGGGCGCCGACGCGCTTGAGCGTGCGCACCACCTCGCGGTGCGCATCGCGGTCGTGGATCTGGAGGGCGAGCCCGTGCTCCTTCGCGATCGCGATGTGCGCCTCGAACGAGGCGATCTGGGCATCCCGGCCCTCCTCGCCGGTGCGGAAGAAGTCGAGGCCGGTCTCGCCGATGGCGCGCACGCGCGGCTGGGCGGCGAGCTCGGCGATGCCGGCGAGGTGCTCCTCGAGCTTCCCCGCTGCGGCGAGTTCGGGCGCCTCGTTGGGATGCAGGGCGACGGCGGCGAGCACGCGCGGCTCCACCGCGGCGACGTCGGCGCTCCAGCGCGAGGTCTCGAGGTCCGTGCCCACCTGAACGACGCCGCGCACCCCGACGCTCGACGCGCGGTCGAGCTGCTCGCGCCAGTCGAGCGGGTTCTCCCCGTCGGCGAACTCGAGGTGGGTGTGGTTGTCGTACACCGACACGACGAGCGGCACGGGCAGGGGCGGGTAGTCCGCGACCTTGTCGTCGGGACCCCGGTGGCGCGAGCGCAGGAACGGCTCGGTCACGCAGCTCCCGGCGACGTCTCGAGCTCGATGCGCGGGAAGAGCGGCTCGAGCGATCCGACGGTTCCGCCGCCCGGGCGGTCCCACGCGCGGTCGACGCGCTGGTCGAGCAGGTCGCCGGCCTCGCCGAGCGCCGCCCACAGTTTCGCGGTCGCCTGCGGCATCACCGGCGAGTAGAGCACCGCGAGGGTGCCGACGCCGTGCGCGAGGGTCGCGAGCACCTGGTCGAGGCGCTCCGCCTTCTCCGGGTCCTTGGCGAGCACCCACGGCTCCTGCTCGGTGACGTAGAGGTTGAGTGCGTCGACGAGGGTACCGACGGCACCGATCGCCTCGTGCAGGGCGAGCCGGTCGATCGCGGCGTTCGCCTGCTCGGTCGCCGACTTCTCCAGGTCGGCGATCGCCGCATCGCGCTCGGCGGCCGGGATGACGCCGCCGCGGTACTTCTCGATCATCGCGAGCACGCGGGAGGCGAGGTTTCCGAAACCGTTGGCGAGTTCGGCCTGGTAGCGCGCCGACAGGTCCTCCCACGAGAACGAGCCGTCCTGGCCGAAGGTGATCGCGGAGAGGAAGTAGTAGCGGAACGCGTCGGAGCCGAAGACATCCGTGATCTGCGCCGGGGCGATGCCGGTGAGCTTCGACTTCGACATCTTCTCGCCGCCGACGAGCAGCCAGCCGTGGCCGAAGATGCCGCGCGGCACGGGGAGGCCCGCGGCCATGAGCATGGCCGGCCAGATGACGGCGTGGAAGCGCGCGATGTCCTTGCCGACGAGGTGCAGGGCCGGCCACCGGCGGCGGAAGTTCTCGGCGTCCTCGCCCCAGCCGACCGCGGTCACGTAGTTGAGGAGCGCGTCGAACCAGACGTAGACGACGTGGCTGGGGTCCCACGGGACCTTGATGCCCCAGTCGAAGCTCGACCGCGAGATGGAGAGGTCTTCCAGGCCCTGCTTGACGAACTGGATGATCTCGTTGCGCACGCTCTCGGGGCGCACGAAGTCGGGCTCGGAGGCGTAGAGGTCCAGCAGCGCGTCCTGGAACTCGCTCATCCGGAAGAAGTAGTTCTTCTCCTTGAGGATCTCGACCGGCCGCGAGTGGATCTTGCAGACGTACTGTCCCGCGTACTCGCCCTCGGTCGGGAGGTCGAGGTCGTCGAGCTGCTTGTACTCCTCGCAGCCGACGCAGTAGTAGCCCTCGTACTCGCCCTCGTAGATGTGGCCCTCGTCGTAGAGCTGCTGGAGGAACTTGGCGACCGCGGTCTCGTGCCGGGTGTCGGTCGTGCGGATGAAGTCGTCGTTGGCGACGTCGAGCGTCGCGAGCACCGGCTTCCACGCGCTCTCGACGAGCTTGTCGGCCCACTCCTTCGGGCTGACCCCGTTGGCGGCGGCGGTGCGCTCGATCTTCTGACCGTGCTCGTCGGTGCCGGTGAGCAACCAGGTGTCGTCGCCCGACTGGCGGTGCCAGCGCGCGATCGTGTCCGCCGCGACCTCCGTGTAGGCGTGCCCGATGTGCGGGACGTCGTTGACGTAGAAGATCGGGGTGGTGATGTAGAAGCTCTTGTCGGCGGCCATCGTCGTTCCAGCCTAGTTGCGCTCGTCGGTGCGTTACTTGGAACGGATGGCGGCCTCGTACAGTTCCCGCGCCCCGAACCCGGTCGCGGCGGCGACGTCGGCGGCGGCTTCCTTGAGACGGACGCCGCCGGCGGCCAGCTCGAGGACGGTCGCGACGGCGGCGGGCAGGTCCCCCGTCGCGGAGGGCGCGGGTGCCCCCTCGACGACGAGCACGATCTCGCCGCGGGCGCCGTCCGCGAATCGGGCCGCCAGGTCTTCGAGGGTGCCGCGGGCGACCTCCTCGTGCAGTTTCGTGAGCTCGCGGCAGACGGCGGCGCGGCGGGTGGGGCCGAAGGCGGCGGCGAGGTCGGCGAGCGCATCGCCGACGCGGTGCGGCGACTCGAAGAAGACGAGGGTGCGCGGCTCGGCGGCGAGCGCGGCGAGCGCCGTCGCGCGGCCCTTGCGCGGCAGGAAGCCCTCGAACGCGAACCTGTCGGTCGGCAGCCCGCTCACGGCGAGCGCGGTGATGACGGCGCTCGGTCCGGGCAGCGCCGTCACCTCCACCCCCGCGGCGACGGCAGCGGCGACGAGCGCGTAGCCCGGGTCGCTCACGGTGGGGGTGCCGGCATCCGACAGCACGAGGACGTCCTCCTCCCGCGCCTGCTCGACGAGGTCGGCGGCGCGCTCGCGCTCGTTGTGGTCGTGCAGTGCGACGAGGCGCGGGCGGTTCTCGATCCCGAGCGCGCGCAGCAGCTGCACCGTCACGCGGGTGTCCTCGGCCGCGACGACGGCCACGCGCTCGAGCGTCTCCACGAGCCGGCGGGTCGCGTCGCCGAGGTTGCCGATCGGGGTCGCCCCGAGGATGATCACCCCGCCATTCTCCCGGGTCGGCGCCCGCCCGTCCCTCTACGATGTCCTGCGTGAGCGTCACCGAGCTGCCCGGGTCGCGGCTCGACGACTGGTGGGAGCGCGTCATGTCCTCCCCGCGGGCGCGCACGATCTGGCGCTGGGGCGCCCCCGCCGCGGTGACGCTGCTCGCCGTGGTGACGCGCCTGGCGAACCTGGGGCATCCGCCGACGCTCGTCTTCGACGAGACGTATTACGTGAAGGATGCGTACACCCTCTCCCAGCTCGGCTACGAGTCGAACTGGCCGAAGGGCGCCAACGACGACTTCAACGCCGGCAACCCCGACGTCTTCCACACGACGGCGTCGTTCGTCGTGCATCCGCCGGTCGGCAAATGGATCATCGCCGCCGGGATGGCGCTGTTCGGCGCCGACGACCCGTTCGGCTGGCGCTTCTCGGTCGCGATCACCGGCATCCTTCTCGTCGTGCTCACGATGGTCGCGGCGCACCTGCTGTTCGGCCGCACGCTGCTCACCGTCATCGCGGGCGGGCTGCTCGCGATCGACGGCAACGCGATCGTGCTCAGCCGCCTCGGCCTGCTCGACGGGATGCTCGCCTTCTTCGCCCTGCTCGGCGTCGTCTTCGTGCTGCTCGACCGGAGGTGGGCGAAGCGTCGCCTGGATGCCTGGGTCGGCCGGCGGGGCACGAGCGGGTGGGGTCCGCTGCTCGCCTGGCGGCCGTGGCTGCTCGCCGCCGGCGTCGCCTTCGGGCTCGCGACGGGCGTGAAGTGGAGCGGCGCCTACTTCCTCGCCGTGTTCGGGATCTACGTCGTGGTGAGCGAGCTGTTCCTGCGCCGGCAGGCGGGCATCGAGTTCTGGGCGACCGGCGGCATCCTCAAGCAGGCGCCCGTGACCTTCCTGCTCACGGTGCCCGTCGCGGCGATCGTCTACGTCGCCTCCTGGACGGGATGGTTCGTCACCGACGGCGGCTACCACCGGCACTGGGTCGAGGGCGGCGGCGAGCGCTGGACCGGCGTGCTCGCCTGGGTTCCGGATGCCGTCCAGAACTGGTGGCACTTCCACGCGACGATCTACGGTTACCACATCGGTCTCACCAGCCCGCACTCGTACCAGTCGAACCCGCTCACCTGGCTGTTCGTGACCCGGCCGACGTCGACGTACTGGCACACCAACCCCGACGGCACGGTGCAGACGATCCTCGACATCCCTAACCCGCTCATCTGGTGGGCGGCGACGGCGGCCGTCTTCTTCCTCGTCGTGCGGGTGATCCTGCGCCTCGTGCGGCGGCAGCGGGTGGTCGCCGAGGCCCTCGTGCTCACCGGGCTCGCGGCCGGGTATCTGCCGTGGCTGCTCTACCTGAACCGCACCGTGTTCTTCTTCTACACGATCGCGTTCGAGCCCTACCTCGTCCTCGGGCTGACCCTCGCGCTCGGGCTGCTCATGGGGTCCGCGTCCGACCGCGAGTCGCGCCGCGTGGCCGGCCTGCGCACCGTCGGGATCTTCCTCGCGGCGTGCGTCCTGATCAGCGTCTTCTTCTGGCCGATCTGGGTCGGCGCGAGCATCCCCGACTGGTTCTTCCGCATCCACCTCTGGCTGCCCTCGTGGTTGTAGCCGCGGATACCTGAGCAGCCCTAGACTCACCGGCGGGGGACACCGAGCGAAGGATTCCCGATGACCCGCCGTCGCACCGCCGCCGCCCTCGTGGCGGTCACCGCCCTCACCGGCGGACTCGTGTTCGCCGGAACGCTCTCGGCCTCCGCGGCCCCGGACTCGATCACGATCGACCAGCCGAGCGGGAACATCCTCGACCCCGCGTCGCCGTTCACCCTGACCGGCGAGGTCACCAACTGGGGCGCGATCGGCGGCGTCGTCACCGTGACCGTCACCAACTCGGCGGGCACCACCGACTACTGCGGCGGCACGTCGTACGTCTACTTCGACGTCGCCTGGTCGTGCGACATCGACCTCGAGTACGGGCTCAACCAGATCACGGCCTCGGCGGAGGCCGACGACGACCCGGGCAACCCCGTCACCGCCTCCATCGACCTCACCGTCGGCTCGACCGACGCCCCCGTGATCACCTCGCCGATCGACGGCGCCTCGTCCACGCTCGCGACGACGACGTTCACCGGCACCGGCCCCCACCTCGGCACCGTCACCGTGCAGGCGCGACCCGACGGCTCGGGCGACCCGTTCGTCGACGTCTGCCCCGCGCCCGACGTGGTGGGCGCGGACGGCGCCTGGTCGTGCGACGCGACGTTCCCCGCGCACGACCTGTACGAGGTGCGGGCGGTGTCGACGCTCCTCGGCGGCGGCGCGGGATCGATCTCGGCGACGCGGCTGTTCACCTACCTCGAGCCGACCAACATCGCCATCACCGCCCCCGCCGACGGCGCCGAACAGGACCTCGGCGACCCCGACATCCTGATCACCGGCACGACCGACAGCGAAGACCCGGTCACCGTGTGGCGGATGCCGCAGAACGGCGGATCGCCCGACCCGGTGTGCAACGTCGTGCCCGTCGAGGGCGAGTTCGGCTGCCTCATGGGCTTCCCCGCCCCCGACCGCTACACGATCGAGGCGGTGCAGGGCGGGTCGTCGGCGAGCATCGAGTACCTCGTCTACGGCGACGCCCCGATGCCGGACGCCGACCCGCTCCTCGTCCCCGACCCGGGCGGCATCGCCCAGTTCACCGGCACGACGTCGTGGCTCTGGGGCTCCGTCACGGTGGACTTCCGCGAGCTCCCCCTCGGCTGCGTCGACACCGACGTCTCCGCCGGCGTCTTCGACTGCTCGGTCGACATGACGGGGTACCTCGGCGGCACCTACACGGTCGACATCACCCAGGACGACCTCACCATCCCGTTCCGCTCGCACACGATGGAGGTCACCTACCAGGCGGTCGGCGGCCTGCTCGAGATCACCTCCCCGGCGCACGGCGGCACCGTCACCTACGACGCCGCCCCGAACTTCCTCGTCGTGAGCGGCACGACCGAGCACCTCACGCCGGCGCCCGTGCGCCTCTACGTCGACGAGAGCACGACCCCGAGCTGCGAGGTCGTGCCCCAGCCCGACGGCACCTGGACCTGCCCCGGCTTCTCGCTCCCCGCCGGACCTTACGAGCTCTGGGCGTATCAGGACGGCCCGGGCTACGTCGGCATCGACATGGAAGTGCTCATCCCCGCGCCGAACGCGTACGGCTTCCCGCCCTACGAGATCGAGCCCGGCGACGACTTCCTCTTCGGCGGCCAGCAGATGTACCCGGACGCGTGGACGCGCGCCACGATCTACGACAACGCCGGCGGCACTCCCGGGGCGATCGCCCTCGGCCCGGTCGACTGCTCGCCCCCCGCCGTCGGCTTCTGGACGTGCGAGATCCCGAACACCCTCGGCACGGGCATGTTCTTCGTCGAGTTCGTGCACTACATCCCGGGCGAGCCGGACATCCACGGCGCGGTGTCGGGTCCGCACGGACTGAACGCCCTCCCGGGCACCGAGCCGCCCGCCCTCGACTGCACCTTCGGCCCGGGCCGGTTCTCGGTCTCGCCGGACTACCCGCTGGACTACATCCGGATCGGCCGTCTCGACCTCCTCGGCACCTCGATGGACGCCGGCGACCTGGGCCTCGCCGGCGAGTGCGACGGCGTCTTCGGCGGCGACCCGCCGGGCGGCACGTGGGACTTCGTCCAGCTCGTGGACTGCCCCGCGGGATGCACCCTGAACAACCTCACCCCGGGCTACTACGAGGTCTACCACCGCTCCCCCGACGGGTCCGGGCCTCCCCAAGTGAGCATCGACGCCCACAGCTACGTCTTCCGCGTGCCCGACGTGCCGACGATCTCCTCGGTGTCGAGCACGGCGACGGACGTCGTGCTGAGCGGGACCGCGGAGAGCGGCATCCGGGTGCGCGTGCGCGACGGGGACGGCTCGCAGCTGTGCGCCACCACGGCGACGAGCGGCGGGGCGTGGTCGTGCCAGTTCCCGAAGTCGGCGGCGACGACGGCGCGCGCGTACGCGCTCGACAGCGCCTCGCCCGGGATGTCGCCCTACTCCGCGGCGCGGGAGATCCCCGTCGCGACGGCCCCGCTGCAGCTCCGGATCTGGAAGCTCGAGTTCGACGGGGAGTTCGGCGACCTGCGCCCGGGCTCGCCGTTCAGCATCAACCTCACCGAGATGCCGGAAGGCACCGAGATCGAGGTGTGGATGCACTCCACCCCGCGCCTGCTGGGGAGCGCCGTCGCGACCGGCGAGCCGATGAAGCTCGACCTCATGGTGCCCGAGGACATCGAGGAGGGCGCCCACACCATCGAGGTCATCGCGACGACGCCCGACAACGAGGTGTACGAGTTCTCCACCGAGGTGACGGTGCTGCCGAGCGACTCGGTGCCGGTCGTCGACCCCGACGGGTCCGGCAGCGAGGAGGAGCCCGTCGAGGAGGAACCCGTCGACGAGGGCTCCGGCGGCTTCCACGGCTCGCGGGCCGACGGCGGGGCCCCGAGCATCCTGACCCAGTCGCTCGCGACCCTCTCGCGCATCGTCGAGAACCCGATCGCGGTCGTCGTCGCCGGGGCGCTCGCCCTCGCGCTGCTGCTCCTCGTCGGACTGCCGGCCGAGCTGCTCAACCAGTCGATCTCGTCGAACTCGAACCGGCTCGGCCGCGCCTACGCCGCCCTCGACCGCGCCGCCACCCGCGCGCAGGACTGGTTCATCCGCGTGACCCGGTCGCGCGCCCTCGCCGCGGGCATCCTGGTCACCGTCATCGCGGTCGTCTACGGGTTCGTCGACCCGAACTTCGGGTTCGACCTCGTGTCGCTGCGCCTCGTGCTCTCGCTCGGCCTCGCCTTCTTCCTCCTCACCTACGGCGTCTCGTGGGTGACCGGCGCCCTCATGCGCCGGCGCTGGGGGGTGGAGTACGTCGTGGAGCTGAAGCCCTCGATCGTGCTGTTCGCGGTGCTCGGCGTCGTCGTCTCGCGCATCCTCGACTTCGCCCCGGGGTTCTTCATCGGCGTCGCGATCGGCCTCGAGCTGCTCTCCGCCGCGAAGCGCGTCGCCGCCCGCGCGGTGCTCACCCAGCTCGCGCTCATCACGGTGCTCTCGCTCGCCGCGTGGATCGCCTACTCGGTGTTCGCGCCGAGCGACGACTTCCTCGGGATGCTCACCCACGACACCTTCGTGGCGATCACCGCCGAAGGCCTCACCGGCGCCCTCATCGCCGCGTTCCCGTTGCGCTTCCTCGACGGCCGGACGCTGTGGGAGGACTCGAAGCCCGTGTGGACGGTCACCTTCCTGGTCGTCGCGACGGCGTTCGTGCTGCTCGTGCTGCCGACGGCGAGCCAGGATGCCGACCCCGCCCACTACGGCGTCTGGGTCGCGGTGTTCGCCGGGTTCGGGGTGCTCGCGGTGCTCGTCTGGTTGCTGTTCGCGCGGGCCGACAAGAAGGCGGAACGCGCGGAGCGGGCCGAGGTCGACGCGTAGCACTTCGCAACACGTCGAGAGGGCCCGCCGACACCGCAATACCCTGGTCGAATGGCCGACCGCGAATACGGGTTCAAGACGCGATCCATCCACGCCGGGAACATCCCCGACGCCGTGAGCGGAGCCCGGGCCCTGCCGATCTACCAGTCCAGCGCCTTCGTCTTCGACGACACCGCCGACGCCGCCGCGCGCTTCGCCCTGCAGAAGTACGGCAACATCTACAGCCGGCTCGCCAACCCCACGGTCGCGGCGTTCGAGGAGCGCATCGCGAGCCTCGAGGGCGGCCTCGGCGCCGTCGCCACGGCATCCGGGCTCGGTGCGGAGTTCATCACCTTCGCGTCCCTCGCCGGCGCCGGCGACCACATCGTCTCCGCCTCGTCGCTGTACGGCGGCTCCGTCACCCAGTTGGACGTGACCCTGCGCCGCTTCGGCGTCGACACGACGTTCGTGCCGGGCACGGACCCCGCGGACTACGCCGCGGCGATCACCGAGAAGACGAAGCTCATCTTCGCCGAGTCGATCACCAACCCGTCGGGCGAGATCGCCGACCTCGAGGGCCTCGCCGAGGTCGCGCACGCGCACCACCTGCCGCTCATCATCGACTCGACCGTCGCGACGCCCTACCTCAACCGCCCGATCGAGTGGGGAGCGGATGTCGTCATCCACTCCGCCACCAAGTTCCTCGGCGGGCACGGCACCACCCTCGGCGGCGTCGTCGTGGAGTCGGGCCGCTTCCACTGGGCGAACGAACGCTTCCCGCTGTTCGACCAGGAGGTGCCGCACTACGGCGGACTCAACTGGCACGGCAACTTCGGCGAGTACGCGTTCCTCACCCGCCTCCGCGCCGAGCAGCTGCGCGACATCGGCCCCGTGCTCGCGCCGCACTCCGCGTTCCTGCTCGCGCAGGGCGTCGAGACCCTCCCCTACCGGATGCAGGCGCACGTCGACAACGCGCGCGCCGTCGCCGAATGGCTCGACACCGACGACCGCATCGAGTTCGTCAACTGGGGCGGCCTGCCGGGTCACCCGCACCATGAGCGGGCCAAGAAGTACTTCCCGCTCGGCCCGGGCTCGGTGTTCTCGTTCGGCGTGAAGGGCGGCCGCTCGATCGGCCAGCGCTTCATCGAGAGCGTCAACCTCGCCTCGCACCTGGCGAACATCGGCGACGCCAAGACCCTCGTCATCCACCCGGCCTCGACGACGCACGCGCAGCTCACCGAGCAGCAGCTGCTCGACGCGGGCGTGCTGCCGGGCCTGGTGCGCATCAGCGTCGGCATCGAGGATGTCGACGACATCATCTACGACCTCGACCAAGCGCTCGACGCCGCGATCAAGGGAGAATGACGACATGTCCACCGCGACCGTCGACACCGACCTCGAGACCGTCCACCTCGCGAACGGGCTGACCTGCGGCATCCCCGCCTCGTCGCCCCTCGCGAAGCTGCTGCGCTCGAAGCGCACCTGGGTGGGTCCGAGCGCGCGTGACCGGCTCAACATCCTGCAGAAGGCGAAGTCGGTCGCGATCGTCGGCGCGTCGCCGAACCCGGCCCGCTCGTCGTACTTCGTCGCGACCTACCTGCAGCAGTCGAGCGACTACGACCTCTACTTCGTGAACCCGAACGCCGACGAGATCCTCGGCCAGAAGGTCTACAAGTCGCTCGCCGACCTGCCGGTCGTGCCCGACATCGTCGACGTGTTCCGCAAGGCCGGCGACATCCCGTCGGTCATCGACGACGTCGTCGCGATCGGGGCGAAGACGATCTGGGTGCAGCTCGGCATCTGGAACGAGGAGGCCGCGTACTACGGCGAGGAGAAGGGTCTCACCGTCGTGATGGACCGCTGCCTCAAGGTCGAGCACGCCCGCTTCCACGGGGGACTGCACCTGCTCGGCTTCGACACCGGCCAGATCACCTCGCGCAAGACCGTCCGCTGACGGCGCCCGCGCGCGGGCGATCGTCCCCGAGAATCCGTCGCCGGCGCGCGCCCGTCTCCGGTAATCCGTCACACATGCCACGGATTGCTCTCGCGAGCGGCCCCGAATCGACGGATTAGTCGCGCGCCGCTCGTCGACGCACCCACCGTTACGCCCCGTTGCGCAACCCCCCGCGGCCCCCGGATGCCGGAGCTACCGTGACGGCATGACCACGCTCCCCGGCCCCCTCGTCTCGGCCCAGTGGGTCGCCGACCACCTCGGCTCGGACGACCTGCTCGTCGTCGACGCGTCCGTCGTCACGTACACGCAGCCGAACGGCACGCAGGGCTCGCTCAGCGGTCACGAGCAGTACATCGCCGAGGGCCACATCCCCGGTGCGGTGTTCGCCGACCTCATCGACGACTTCTCCGACCCCGACGGCCGATTCCCGTTCACCCGCCCGGATGCGGAGCGCTTCGCGGCGCAGGCCGGAGCGCTCGGCATCGGCCCGGGCACCTCGGTCGTGATCTACGACTCCGTCGTCGGGCAGTGGGCGGCGCGCTTCTGGTGGCTGTTGCGCGCCTTCGGGCACGACGCCGCCGCGGTGCTCGACGGCGGACTCACCGCGTGGCGCGCCGACGGCCGCGGCCTCGACCGCGGGCACGTCGAGCCGACGCCGGCGGTGTTCGTCCCGAGCGAGCGCCCCACCCTCTGGGCCGACAAGGCCGAGGTGGAGCGCGTCGTCGCGGGTGAGGTGGACGCCGCGCTGGTCTGCTCGGTGCCGCCGAAGGAGTTCTCGGGCGAGGCACCGTCGCGCGCCCGCGCGGGCGTCATCCCGGGATCCTGGTCGGCGCCGGCCGCCGCGCTCGTCGACCGGGAGGCGCGCACGACCCTGCCCGACGAGAAGCTGCGCGCGGTGTTCGAGCCCGCGCTCGGGGCGTCGCGCGTGATCACCTACTGCAACGGCGGGATCGCGGCGACGGCGGCGGCGCTGCAGCTCGTGCGGCTCGGCGGGAGCGACGTCGCCGTCTACGACGGGTCGCTCAACGAGTGGGCGGCGGATGCCGGCGCGCCGCTCGTCGTCGGAGCCTGACGCGCGGGCCGGGTCGGGCCGGCGTCAGCCGATCGTGTTCTCGAACCCGTTGTCGGAGACCGAGCCGATGCCGAAGCCCGCGACGACGAGGTTCATGTCGCCGTCGACGCTCACGGTGCCGATCTCCTCGTCGACGACGACGGAGTTGTCGTCGCCGAAGATGACGACCTCCCCGGCGACGGCCGCCGTGATCTCGTTGGTGTTGCCCGTCAGCACGAGCCGGTCGAGACGGTCGACGGAGGCGCGCGAGCCGTCGGCGCGCATCACGAGTTCGACGATCGTCGCCGCCGAGACGTGGATGCCCGGACCCTCGACGTAGACGGTGCCGCACTCGCCGAGCACGTAGCTCCCGGGCGCCTCGATCAGGACGTTGTCGCACGCGAACAGCGGCGGGGCCGCCGTGGGCTCCGGGGCCGGCGTCTCGCTCTCCGTCGGGGTCGGCGTCGGCTGCGGCGCGGCGCCCTGACCGAGGACGTTGCTCGTGCATCCCCCGAGCAGCAGGGCGGCGAGCACGACGGGGGCGAGGGCGGCCGGGCGCGTCATACCGCGAGCCTATCCGCGAGGCGGTCCGCCGCGGTGAGCGGAAGGTCACAGACGAAGTGCTCGCAGAGGTAGGCGGTGTCGGCGCCGTCGCGCGTCGTGCGGGCCGCGAACAGCTCGAATCCGGATGCCGAGAACGCCTCCGCCGCCTCCTCCGAGACGATCGCGAGCACGCGCGCCGGACCGCCCCACGCCCGCGCGACCGCGGCGAGGTCGGAGTCGCCCGAGCCGACGACGACGAGCTGGGAGACCGGGCGGCCGAGCCGCGCGGCGACGCCGAGCGCCCCGCCGAACGACGGGGGTGCCTGCGCGGCGAGCGGCAGCGCCGGGGCGATCGCGCGCTCGGCGATCCGCACGTGCGCGTCGTCGCCGCTGAGCGCCGCGAGCAGGAGGGCCGCGTCGGCGAGCAGCGCGTTGCCGGAGGGCGTCGCGCCGTCCGACACCTCGGGCGGGAGCAGGATGCCGCGCGCGGCGAGCACGGGATCGGTGCCCCCCGGCGCGGCCACGTCGCCGTCGTCGGGCGCGCACGCCTCGACGAGGTCGCGCCCGAGTTCCGCGAACCGCGCCTCGCCGGTCGCGAGCGCGAGCCGCAACAGGCCGCCGGCGAGCCCGCCGTAATCCTCGAGGGTCGCGACGGCATCCGAGAGCTCCCCGTCGAGGGAGGCGCGACGCAGCGGCGGGCGGTCGCCGTGCCGGGCGAGCACCGCCTCCGCCACCTTGCGCGCGGTCGCGATCCACGCGGGCTTCGCGAACCGCACCCCGGCGTCGGCGAGCGCGCCGATCGCGATGCCGTTGAGCCCGGTGAGCACCTTGCCGTCGAGCGCGGGCGGCGGCTGGAGCTTCCGCGCCTCCGCGTCGAGCGCGTAGTACCCCCCTTCGACGCGCACGCCGTCGACCTCGCTCTCGCTGTCCTGACCGGAGGCGAAGCCGTCGGGCACCCGCAGCACGCGGGTGAGGAACGACGCGATCCCGGCCGCCGCCTGCTCGTCGCCGATCGCGGCGTAGCAGGCGAGCAGTTGCGCGTTGTCGGTGAGCATCCGCTCGTAGTGCGGCTCCGACCAGTCGCGGCGCACGGCGTAGCGGAAGAACCCGCCCTCGACGGGGTCGCGCAACGGGGAGGCGGCCATCGCGGCGAGGGTGCGCTCGGCGAGGGCGCGGGCGTCGTCGCCGCCGTGCTCGAGCAGGAAGGCGAGCACGGGGGTGGTCGGGAACTTGGGCGCCGATCCGAAGCCGCCGAACTCGCGGTCCTCGAGGTCGAGCAGCGTCGCGACGGCGGCGTCGAGCGCGCCGGGCTCCAGCCCCCCGGCGGGCGCGGGCCGGTCGGCGGTGAGCGCGGCGACGAGCGAGGTCGCGGCCCGGTCGACCTCGTCGCGGCGCTCGGTCCAGGCATCCGTGATCGCCTCGAGCACCTCGCGGAACGCGGGCACCCCCTGCACCGGTCGCGGCGGGTAGTAGGTGCCGGCGTAGAACGCGGCGCCGTCGGGGGTGGTGAAGACGGTGAGCGGCCAGCCGAGCGACGGCGTGAACGCGCTCGCGGCGGCGAGGTAGGCGGCATCCACCTCCGGATGCTCCTCGCGGTCGACCTTGACGGCGACGAACCCGGCGGCGAGCTGCGCGGCGACCTCCGGGTCGGAGAAGCTCTCGCGCGCCATCACGTGGCACCAGTGGCACGTCGCGTAGCCGATCGAGATGAGCACCGGCACGTCGCGGCGCGCGGCCTCGGCGAACGCCTCCTCGCTCCACGGCCACCACTCGACGGGGTTGCCGGCGTGCCCGCGCAGGTACGGGCTGGGGGATGCCGCGAGGCGCCACCCGCCGGTGCGCCGCGCATCCGGGGTCATAGGCTCACCCTATGCGCGAGACCTGGGTGACGTGGCTGGGCGGTCCGACGGTGCTGCTGGAGTACGCGGGGCTCACCATCCTCACCGACCCGACGTTCGACGCCGCGCGCGCGTACGAGCGCCCGGGCTCGACGACCCTCGTGAAGACGCATGGCCCGGGCCTCGCCGCCGATGCCCTGCCGCCCGTGCACCTCATCCTGCTCAGCCACCACGAGCACGCCGACAACCTCGACGAGTCCGGTGCCGCGCTCGTCGCGTCGGGCATCCCGACCCTGACCACCCCGTACGCGGCGGAGGGGCTCGGGCAGCCGCACGTGCGCGGGCTCGCGCCGTGGGAGTGGACCGAGCGCCGCGGCTTCACCGTCACGGCGGTGCCCGCGTTGCACGGCCCGGGCGACGCGGCGGGGCCGGTCACGGGCTTCGTGCTCCAGGCCCCGGATGCGCCGACCGTGTACGTGAGCGGCGACAACTCGGAGCTGGATGCGGTCGACGAGGTCGCCGCGCGCTTCGCCCCGGTCGACGTCGCGATCCTCTTCGCCGGGGCCGCCCGGGTGCCGCGCCTCGACGCCGCCCTCACGCTCACCTCGGCGGATGCCGTGGTCGCGGCCCGGATGCTCGGCGCGCGCACGGTCGTCGGCGCGCACACCGACGACTGGGAGCACTTCAGCGAGAACCGCGCCGACCTCGAGGCGGCGTTCGCGGCCGACGGGATGGCCGACCTGCTCGTCGCCACCCCGCGCGGCGCGCGCGTGCGGCTGCTGCCCGACGCGGACTAGTTGACGTCGTCCGGGTGGCTGCCGACGCGGTTGCCCGCGTCGAGCGCGTCGATCGCCGCCATCTCGTCGGCGCTCAGCTCGAAGCCGAAGACGTCGAAGTTGGAGCGGATGCGCTCGGCCGAGTTCGACTTGGGGAAGACGATGATGCCCGACTGGAGGTGCCAGCGGATGACGACCTGGGCGGGGCTCACGCCGTGCGCCTCGGCCGCGGCCTGGATCGGGCCCATCCCGAAGAGGTCGTACTTGCCCTGACCGAGCGGGCCCCAGGCCTCGATCGCGGTGCCGTGCTCGGCACCCCAGGTGCGCAGCTCGCGCTGCTGGAACGTCGGGTGCAGCTCGATCTGGTTGACCGCGGGCACGGTGTCGGTCTCGGCGAGGAGTCGTGTGAGGTGCGGGACGAGGAAGTTGGAGACGCCGATGCTGCGGCTCTTGCCCGCATCCCGGATCGCCTCGAGCGCCCGCCAGGACTCGACGTAGAGGTCCCGCTCGGGCGTCGGCCAGTGGATGAGGTAGAGGTCGACGTAGTCGAGGCCGAGCTTGGCGAGGCTCGTGTCGATCGCGCGGTGCGCGCTCTCGGTGCCCTGGTCGCCGTTCCACAGCTTCGTGGTGATGAACAGCTCCTCGCGCGGGATGCCCGAGGAGGCGATGGCGCGGCCGACGCCCTCCTCGTTGCCGTAGATCGCGGCGGTGTCGATGTGGCGGTAGCCGGCCTCGAGGGCGTCGCTCACGATCCGCTCCGCCTCGCCCGGGTCGACCTTGAACACCCCGAATCCGAGCTGCGGGATCTGGTGGCCGTCGTTGAGCTGGATCGTGGGGACCGTCATGCCTCCAGCCTACGAGGGGGTTGACGGCGCTCGCTGGGAGGCATAACGTACAACCAAATGGTTGTACAAGATCAGCTCAGCGATGCGGAGATCGACCGCATCTTCCACGCCCTCGCCGACGCGACGCGACGCGACATCGTGCGCCGCACCCTCGTCGGGGAGGCGTCGGTGAGCACCCTCGCGTCCGCGTACGCGATGTCGTTCGCCGCCGTGCAGAAACACGTCGCCGTACTGGAGGGAGCCGGGCTGGTGGCGAAGGAGAACAAGGGGCGGGAGCGCATCGTGCGCGCCCAGCCCGAGACGATCGCACGCGCTCAAGCCCTGCTCGACGCGTACGCCGACCTGTGGCGCAGCCGGATCGACCGACTCGACGCGCTGCTGACCGAGGAATGACAAGGAGAGCACCATGCCCGTGACATCCGTCACCACCGACCGCGACGCGCTGACGCTGACGGTCGTCGCCGAGTTCCCCGTGCCCGTCGAGCGCCTGTGGGAGGCCTTCGCCGACCCGCGCAAGCTCGAGCGGTTCTGGGGCCCGCCCGGCTACCCCGCGACCTTCGACCGCCACGACCTGCGCCCCGGCGGCATCAGCCACTACTGGATCACGACCCCCGAGGGGCAGCGCTTCCACGGCCGCTGGGAGGTCACCGCCGTCGACGCCCCGCACTCGTTCGTCGTGAACGACGCGTTCGCCGACGAGAACGGCGAGGTCGACCCGGCCTTCCCGGTGGGCACCATGACGTGCACCTTCGAGTCGACGCCGACCGGGTCGCGCCTCACCACCGTGTCGGCCTCGCCCTCGCTCGAAGCGCTCGAGCAGGTGCTCGCCATGGGCCAGGCCGAGGGGATGCGCCAGTCGTTCGGCCAGCTCGACACCGTGCTCGCCGACCTGCGCGAGTACGCGCTCGGCAAGGGCACCGTCACCGAGATCCTCGACGACACCCACGTGCGCATCACCCGCGCGTTCGAGTCGCCGCGGCACCTCATCTGGCGGGCGCACACCGAGCCGGAGCTCATGAAGAAGTGGCTGCTCGGCCCCGACGGGTGGGCGATGGTCACGTGCGACTTCGAGCCGGTCGCCGGCACCTCCTACCGCTACGAGTGGGAGCCGGTCGGCGACACCCCCGGCGAGCGCTTCGGCTTCGAGGGCGACACCGTCGTCGTCGAGCCCGAGCGGCGCATGGTGTCGACCGAGAAGATGATCGGGATGGAGGGCGAGCCGACGATCAACGACCTCCAGTTCGACGAGGTCGACGGCGTCACCCTGCTCACGCTCGTCATCACCTACCCGAGCCTCGAGCTGCGCGACATCATCCTCGCGACCGGCATGACCGAGGGGATGGAGGCGAGCTACGCCCGCCTCGAGCGGGCGTTCATCCCCGCCTGACCCGGACCACGACAGAGGGGCCGCCCGGTTCGCCCGGGCGGCCCCTCCGCGTGTCCGCGACTCAGCGGTAGCGGCGCCCCTCGTCGGCGCGGTGCAGCACGAGGGCGAGGATCGCGAGCCCGACCGTCCACGCGATCGTGCCGACGAGCGCCCACACGGGCAGCTCGCCGCCCTGCACCGCCCAGATCGTCAGCTCGCGCGCGTGTCGGGTCGGCAGCCAGTGCGAGATGCCGTCGAGCCAGCCCGGCAGCATGTGCGGCGGCAGGAACAGTCCGCCGCCGAACGCGAGCGTGAAGAACAGCACCTGGATGACGGCGATCGCGGCCTTCGACGGCATCGCGAACCCGATCGTGATGCCCATGAGCATGAACGGCAGGGCCGTCACCGCGAGCGCGACGAGACCGGCGAGCATCGCGAGCGGCGTCGCCGTCGCGGGGGTGAGCCACGCGCCGAGCAGCACGAGCGGCAGCAGCGACACGAGCGACAGTCCGCCGGTCGCCAGGAGGTGACCGAGGATGCGGGCGGCGCCCGTCGCGGGGAGGGTGCGCAGATAGGGGTCCCACGCCTTCTCCCGGCTCTCGGCGATGGCGAGTCCGAAGTTGAACAGGTTGCCCACGCACAGCGAGAACACCGAGAGGGCGATGACCGCCTGGGTGGCTCCCGCCGGCGAGATGCCCTGAGTGTTGGGCACGACGAAGAACAGGAACGCGAGCGACGGGAACACCGCCGTGCCGATCACGGCGATCGGGATGCGCACGGTCTCGAGCAGGTTGTAGCGCGCGTGCACCGTGGCGAGGGCGAGGGTGGAGGTCATGCTCACGCCGCCTTTCGGGTCGTGGGGTCGGTGAGGGCGAGGAAGGCCTCCTCGAGGCTGGCGCTGCGGATCTCCAGGCCCGAGAACGGGATGCCCGAGCCCACGAGGTCGCGCACCAGCGCGTCGGCGTCGGCCACGGTGAGCACGACGCGACCGTCCTCATCGGTCGACCAGTGCGCGACGGGCGCGAGGGCGCCGACGGCCTCGGGCTGCGGGGTGGCGAGCCGCACGCGGCTGGCGCCGACCCGGCCGAGCACCGCGCCGAGGGAGTCGTCGGCGAGCACGCGCCCCTCCCCCACGACGACGACGCGCTGGGCGAGCGCCTCGATCTCCTCGAGGTAGTGGCTCGTCACGACGACGGTCGTGCCGAGCGCGTGCTGGGCGCGGATGGCATCCCACAGCACGGCGCGGGCGTCGACGTCGAGTCCCGTCGTGGGCTCGTCGAGCAGCACGAGGCGGGGGCGCCCGACGAACGCGAGGGCGACGGCGACGCGGCGCTGCTGCCCGCCGGAGAGCGCTCCGGTCTGCTTGCGCAGCAGGTCGGTGAGGCCGAACAGCTCGGCGAGCTCGCCGCGCGGCACCCGGTCGTCGAAGTGCGCCCCGACGAGGTCGATGACCTCGCCCACGCGCAGCGACGGCGGCAGGGCGGTCTGCTGCGGCGTGGAGCCGAGGGCGCGGCGCCGGTGCGCGTCGCGCGGGTCGCCGCCGAAGAGCGACACGGTGCCGGCGGTCGGGCGGCGCAGGCCCTGGATGAGCGAGAGCAGGGTCGACTTGCCGGCGCCGTTCGGGCCGAGCAGCCCGACGATGGTGCCGGATCGGATCTCGAGGGTGACGTCGTCGACCGCGGTGACGTCGCCGAAGCGGCGCGTCACGCCGTCGAGGCGGGCGAGGATCTCGGTCATGGGTTCTCCGTTCGTCCGAGCAGCTGGCGGAGCTGCTCGGTGTAGCGCTCGAACGCGAGCCGGCCGATCCGGCTGAGTTCGAGGTAGGTGACGGGGCTGCGCCCCTCATGGGTCTTGGTGACGGTCACGTACCCGGCCTCCTCGAGGCGTCGCACGTGGGTGGACAGGTTGCCGGCCGTCATGTCGAGCTGCTCCTGCAGTCGCGGGAAGGCGATGCGGTCGCCGTCGGCGAGCGCGGCGAGCGCGGCCGTGATGCGCAACCGGGCGGCGGCGTGGATGACGGGATCGAGGTCGTCCATCACATCCTCCGGTTGACGACGATCGCGATCACCCCGCCGACGAGGAGGGAGCCGCCGCCGACGATCGCGAGGACGAGCAGGTTGCCCGGCACCCCGAAGAACGGCGAGACCGCGGCGGCGACGGCGAAGATGAGGGCGATGACGAGCTGGTCGATCGAGCGCCACAGCATCGCGCCCGCGAGGTAGAGCGCGGCGACGATGATCGCGTAGCCGCTGGGGAAGAAGATGAGCGCGAGCTCGGCATCCATCCCAGCGCGCAGCAGCCCGCTGCCGATCGCCGCGACGGCGACGCCGAGGATCATCCACGACCAGCCGTAGATCGCGCCGACCCACTGCGAGGCGCCGCGGATGCCGCGGTTCATGCGGATGCCGGTGACGGTCGAGACGACGACCGCGCCGACCATGAGCGCGCCGAACGCGATCCACGCCGGGAGGTGGTCGACGCGAACCGGGCTCGCGTCGCCGGCGTTCGCGGCCCAGAGCAGGAGGTAGCCGACGAGCCACGCGATCCCCCAGCTCAGGAAGAACAGCGGGATGGGCCGCGTCGTGGCGCGGTCGTACTGGCGCTTCTCGGTCTCGATGATGTCGAGCATCGCGCGCGGGTCGAGCGGGGCGTCGTCGTTTGCCATGGCGTCTACTTTGCAGTGCAAACTACTTTGCGTCAAGTCGATCCCTCTCGCCGACCGGCCCGGCCTCGACGGAGGGCGCTCTAAACTGAACAGCTCATGTCTGCGCCCGTCATCTCCTACCCGCCCGAGCTGCCCGTCAGCGCGGCCCGGGACGAGATCGCGCGCCTCGTCGCCGAGCACCAGGTCGTCATCGTCGCGGGCGCCACCGGGTCGGGCAAGACGACCCAGCTGCCGAAGATCTGCCTTGAGCTGGGCCGCGAGCGCATCGGGCACACCCAGCCGCGGCGTATCGCCGCGCGCAGCGTCGCCGAGCGCATCGCGAGCGAGCTGGGCGTCGACCTCGGCAGCGTCGTCGGCTACCAGGTGCGCTTCGACGACCGCTCGACCCGCGACACGTCGATCAAGCTCATGACCGACGGCATCCTGCTCGCCGAGCTCCAGCGCGACCGCGACCTGAAGCGCTACGACACGATCATCATCGACGAGGCGCACGAGCGCTCCCTCACGATCGACTTCCTGCTCGGCTACCTCCGGCAGCTGCTCCCCCGCCGTCCCGACCTCAAGGTCATCGTCACCTCGGCGACGATCGACCCGGAGTCGTTCGCCCGGCACTTCGCCGCCGCCGACGGCACGCCCGCGCCGATCGTCGAAGTGAGCGGCCGCACCTACCCGGTCGAGATCCGCTACCGCCCGCTCGTCTCCGAGCGCATGGAGGACGACGACGACGGCGACCCGGTCGAAGACCTCGACTACCTCCAGGGCATCGCCGCGGCGCTCGACGAACTGGAGCGCGAGGCCGACGGCGACGTGCTCGTCTTCCTCTCCGGCGAGGCCGAGATCCGGGATGCCCAGGACGCCCTCTCCGCCCGCCCGGCGACCGAGATCGTGCCCCTCTACGGTCGGCTGTCGGCGGCCGAGCAGCACCGGGTGTTCGACACGAAGCGCCCGCCCGGCATCCGCCGCCGCGTCGTCCTCGCCACCAACGTCGCCGAGACCTCGCTCACCGTCCCCGGGATCAAGTACGTCGTGGATGCCGGAACCGCCCGCATCTCCCGCTACAGCCCGCGCGCCAAGGTGCAGCGCCTGCCGATCGAGGCGATCTCGCAGGCCTCGGCCAACCAGCGCTCCGGCCGCGCCGGCCGCACGAGCGACGGCATCGCGATCCGCCTCTACGCCGAGGAGGACTTCGAGCGGCGGCCGGCGTTCACCGACCCCGAGATCCTGCGCACCGACCTCGCGGCGGTCATCCTCCAGATGATGGCGCTCGGGCTCGGCGACATCCAGGCGTTCCCGTTCCTCCAGCCGCCGGACAAGCGCGGCGTGCGCGACGGCCTCGACCTGCTGCACGAGCTCGGCGCGATCACCGGCGCCCGGCTCACCGAGATCGGCCGCATCCTCACCCGGCTCCCGGTCGACGTGCGGTTCGGTCGCATGCTCGTCGAGGCCAAGCGCCACGGCGTCGTGCGCGAGGTCGCGGCGATCGTCGCGGGGCTGAGCATCCAGGATCCGCGCGAGCGGCCCGTCGAGAAGCGCCCGCAGGCCGACCAGCAGCACGCGCGCTTCGTCGACCCGACGAGCGACTTCATCACCCTGCTCAACCTGTGGCGGTATCTGGAGAAGGAGCAGAAGGCCCGCTCGGGCAGCGCCTTCCGCCGGATGTGCAAGGCCGAGTACCTCAACTACCTGCGCGTGCGCGAGTGGCAGGACCTCTACCGCCAGTTGCTGCGCGCGGCGAAGGATGTCGGGCTCACCACCGGGAACCCGTCGACGGACGCCGACGCGATCCACCGGTCGCTGCTCGCCGGACTCCTCTCCCGGCTGGGAATGCGCGACCGCGAGAAGCGCGACTTCCAGGGCGCGCGCGGGCAGCGGTTCGTGATCTTCCCCGGCAGCGCGCTCGCCAAGAAGACCCCCGAGTTCGTCATGGCCGCCGAACTCGTCGAAACCTCCCGCCTGTTCGCGCGCACCGTCGCGGCGATCGACCCCGTCTGGGCGGAGAAGCTCGCCGGCGACCTCGCGAAGCGCTCCTACTCGGAGCCGCACTGGGAGAAGAGGCAGGGATCCGCCGTCGCGTTCGAGCGCGTCACCCTCTTCGGACTCCCGATCGTCGCGCGCCGGAAGGTGCAACTGGGGCGCGTCGACCCCGCGGAGGCCCGCGAACTGTTCCTGCGGCACGCGCTCATCGAGGGCGACTGGCCGTGGCCGACGCGCGGCAACGCGCTGTACGACTTCGACCGCGCCAACCGGGCGTTGCGCGCCGAACTGGAAGAACTCGAAGAACGCACCCGGCGGCGCGACATCCTCTCCGGCGACCAAGCGGTCGTCGCGTTCTACGACGCGCGCATCCCGGCCGGGATCACCGACGTGCGCGCGTTCGAGAAGTGGTGGAAGCAGGCGCGCGCAGAGAACCCCGCCCTACTCACCCTGTCGCGTGCCGACCTGCTCGAGGAGGTCGAGGAGGAGGCGCTCGACCCCGACGCGTTCCCCGACCGTGTGCACGGGTTCGCGGTGCGCTACCGGTTCGAGCCCGGCGCCCCGGACGACGGGGTCACAGTCGAGATCCCCGTCGAACAGCTCGCGGCCGTGGAGGCGGGGCCCTTCGAGTGGCTCGTGCCGGGACTGCGGCTCGACCTCGTCACGACCCTCCTCAAGGCGCTCCCGAAGGCGCAGCGCAAGAACGTCGTGCCGGCCGCGGACTGGGCGCGGAAACTGCTCCCCACCCTCGACCCGTCGGGCGACCTGCTCACCGAACTCGGTTCCGCGATCCGCGCCGCGACGCACACTGTCGTCGCCCCCGGCGACTTCGAGCTCGACCGTGTTCCGCCCGCCCTGCGGATGACGTACGCCGCCGTCGACGGCCGCGGCAAGCGCCTGGGCACCTCGAAGTCGCTCGACGACCTGCGGTCCCGGTTCGCCGCGAAGACCCGGGAGACCGTCGCCCGCGTCGTCGCCACCCCCGGCCATGCCCTCGAACGGTCGGGACTCACGACGTGGGACGTCGGCACCCTGCCCGAGGTCGTCGAAGCGCGCGGCGTGCGCGGCTACCCGGCGCTCGTGGATGCGGGAACCGCCGTCGACGTGAAGGTGTTCGCGACCGAGGGCGAAGCGCGTTCGGCACACGCGCGCGGCATCTTGCGGCTGCTCGCGCTCACCGTGCCGAGCCCCGTCGCGTACGTGCGCGACCACCTCACGCAACCCGAGAAGCTCGCTCTCGCGGCGAGCCCGTACCCGTCGACCGCGGCGCTGTGGGATGACGCCCTCCTCACGACCCTCGCGGGGACCGTCGGCGACCGATCGCCGCGCGACGCGGCGACGTTCGAGGCCCTGCGCGCCGAAGTCTCCGCAGGACTCGTCGACGCGCTGTTCGACACCGTCGCGCTCATCGCGAAGGTGCTCACCGCGGCCCGCGAAGCCGACAAGGCGATCTCGGCGGCATCCACCCCCGCCCTCCTCGGCGCGCTCACCGACGCCCGTGCCCAACTCGCGGCGCTCGTGCACCCCGGGTTCGCGGGGGTCGCGGGACCCGCGCGACTGCGCCGCATCCCCGTCTACCTCGCGGGCCTCATCCACCGTCTCCAGCGCCTCACCGACAACCCCGGGCGCGACCGCGCGTGGCAGACCGAGGTCGAGCAGGCCGTCGAGCTGTATCGCTCCGCGGGGGGAACGCTGCCCCTCACAGCCGACACCCCCGCACGCCTCGCCGAAGTGCGGTGGATGCTCGAAGAGCTTCGGCTCTCCCTCTTCGCCCAGCACCTCGGAGCCCAAGGTCCGGTCTCGGTACAGCGCGTGCGCAAAGCCCTCGCCGGCTGACCCGGAATACCGCGCCGACCCGGAACGCTGCATCCGGTATGAGCGACTTCAACGCCGGCGTCATCGACGAGTTCCGCGCCAACGGCGGACGCACGCGCGGGTGGGGTCGCCACCTCGTCGTGCTGCACACCATCGGCGCGAAGAGCGGCGCCGAGAGACTCAACCCCGTCATGGGGCTCCGCGACGGCGACACGTGGATCGTCGCCGCCTCGAAGGGCGGTGCCCCCGAGCACCCGTCGTGGTACTTCAACCTGCTCGCGCATCCCGACATCGACATCGAGGTCGCCGGCGACGACGGCGTCGAGGTCGTGCCGGTGCGCGCGAGCGTGCTTCAGGGGGCAGAGCGGGATGCTGCCTGGCAGCGCCTCGCCGAGCGCTCCCCCGCATTCGAGAAGTACGCGGCGCGCACGGGCGGACGGACCATCCCGATCGTCCGCCTCGAGCGCCGTTGAGGGTTGCTCAATGCCGAATCTGTGGATAACACACCCACTTCGGAGGTTGCACGCCGAGCCCCGGTGGGGAAGTGTGTAATCATGGTCCGCCGGGCATCGATCGCCGGACAGGCGCGATCCGACCACAGAAAGAATGTAGGGGCACGAGCCAAAGCCCGTGCCCCTAGGTATCCGCGATGACGTTACGCCGTGGCAGCGGCGCGATCGCCCACGTGAACGCGGAACGCGCATTCGCTCTTGCGATCGATGCACGGCGGGAACGTGTGCCCGGCGGCGAACCAGGTCACATCCCCGAACTGATCGGCCCAGAAACCAGTCCACGGGACCCGCTGACCGGTTTTCCAGCTCTCGTTCGGCCCCATGGGCCTATGCGTGGAGTTCCTCATATCTCACTCACCTCCCCTCCCTTGGCGTGGACGACCTCATGAATCCGGTCGTCCCGTTGTCTGCGCGCCAGATCGCAGACGAGACGCTCGTCTGCTCCTGCGGCAGTCGATGGTTCGTTCTTGAGCGCACAAGCCGTTCAGGCGAAACCGAGGCGGCGCCCATGCAATTCGCGACGGATGGGCGGGTGCTGGCGTACTCAGGCAGGCCGCGTTGCGCTGAGTGCGGGAACCGTCCGTAAACCCGCCCGACCTGGCCAAGGCCTTCGGAAGTCTCTGTCGTCACTCGCAACGGGGGAAGGGGCCCCGCTTGGCGAGACCCCTTCCCATCGACCGCGTCAACCACGCGATCCAACCCAGTAGCACGCCAGAGCGGCCCGAACAGGGCCGCAGTGCGAGGGTGGATCGAGGTGGTCATGACGGTTACTCGCTCTTCTTCGGAGTCGTCGCCTGCGCGTTCGACTCGTAGGAGGTGTTCGTCGACTCGAAGAAGTTCACGAGCTGCAGGGTGTCGTTGGCGGTGGCCATCCACTTCGCCGGGTTCGTGACGTTGTACTCGGGGTCGAAGCCGAGCTCCTCGAGCCGGCGGTCGGCGAGGTAGCGCACGTACTGGTTGATGTAGTTGGCGTTGAGGCCGAGGATGCCGTTGGGCAGGAGGTCGCGGTTGTACTGCTCCTCCATCTCGACGGCGTCGAGGATCATCTGCTTGATCTCGGCGGCGAACTCCGGCGTCTGCAGGTCGGGGTTCTCGTCGAGCACCGTGAGGATCAGGTTGATGCCGAACTTCAGGTGCAGGCTCTCGTCGCGCACGATCCAGTCGACGAGCGACCCGAAGTTGCGCAGCAGGTTCCGCTGCCGGAACGACAGCGCCACCATGAAGCCCGAGTAGAACCAGATGCCCTCGAGGATGATGTTGTACGCGACGAGGTTGCGGATGAAGTCCTGCTTGCCCTCGGTCGTCGTGATGTCGAGGGTCTCCTCCGTCATCCGCTTGATGAACTTGACCTCGAACTCCTCCTTGCGGGCCATCGACGGCACGTCGATGTGGGAGTTGTAGGCCTCGTCGCGGTCGATCGGGAACGTCTCGAGGACGTACTCGAACGACATGCAGTGGTTCGCCTCCTCCCACATCTGCTTCGCGAGGTACAGGTGCGCCTCGGGAGCGTTGATGTAGGGGTAGACGCCGAACGCGAGCGCCTTGTTGACGAGCAGCTCGCTCGGGTTGAAGTACGAGATCAGGAAGGTGACGGCGTGACGTTCCTCGTCCGTCATCTTCTTGAAGTCGGCGATGTCCTCGCCGAGCTGGATCTCGTTCGGGAACCAGGTGTTGGCGACCGCCTGGTCGTAGAGGTCCATCGCCCACTTGTAGGTGACGGGCTTCAGCAGGAGGCCCTCTTGGATGCCGGTGCCGAGGATAGCCATGGGGTTGTTGCTTCTTTCTAGATGTCGCGGCGGCGGGTTACTGGCAGCTCTCGCACTGCAGGTCGTCCATCGGGTCGACGGGCACGGAGTACTCGCCGACCGAGTCAAGGGACACCGCCGCGTAGCTGTCGAACGGGCCGGTCACTTGATGCCCCCGAACCCGCGGCGCACCGGGGCGGCCGGAGCCGCGCCGTCGGCCGGGGCCTGGGTCTTGGAGACGAGCTCCTCGGTCTTGTTGACGCGCACCGTCGACTGCTCGGCGGTGTGACGCGGCTTCATGTGGAGGTAGTACGTCGTCTTCACGCCGCGCTCCCACGCGCCGTAGTAGATGTCCATCATGTCGCCGAGGTCGCGCGTCTCGAGGTACATGTTGCGGCTGATCGACTGGTCGATCCACTTCTGCGCGCGGGCCGCGACCTCGAGGAACGCGAACGGCGAGAGCTGGAACGACGTCTTGTAGACGGCCTTGAGGTCGTCCGGCACCGCGTCGATGCCCTGGATGTCGCCCTGGCTGCGCAGGATCTGCTCGCGCACCGAGGCCCACAGGCCGCGGGCCTGGAGCGCCTCGACGAGGTTGCGGTTGACCTCGAGGAACTTGCCGTTGCTGGTGGCGCGGCTGAAGATCTGCGAGAACTGCGGGTCGAGGCCGGGGGTGGTGCCGGCGACGAGGCCGATGGACGCGGTCGGCGCGATCGCCATGAGCGTCGCGTTGCGCATCCCGCCCTTGACCTTGGCGCGCAGCTTGTCCCAGTCGAGACGGGTCTTGCGGTTCACCTTGATCTCGACGCCGCGGTCGGCCTCGGTGAGCGCGATCGAGTCGAACGGCACGAGGCCCTGCGACCAGCGCGATCCCTCGAAGTTGGCGTAGGCGCCGCGCTCGCGGGCGAGGTCGGCCGACTCGTCGATCGCCGCGTACGAGACGTGCTCCATGATCTCGTCCATGAGGTCGTAGGCCTCTTCGGACTCGTAGGAGATGCCGAGCTTCTCGACGACGTCGGTGAAGCCCATGACGCCCAGGCCGATCGCGCGGTTCTGCTGGTTGGCGTGGTCGGCCTCGGCGACGCTCGACTCGGTGATGTCGATGAGGTTGTCGAGCTGGCGCACGGCGCTGCGGGCGGACTGCTCGATGAGGTCCCAGTCGAACTCGAGCTTGCCGTCGGCCGCCTTCACGAGGTGGGTCGACAGGTTGATCGAGGCGAGGTTGCAGACCGAGATGTTCTCCTCGTCCTGCGGGAGGCAGATCTCCGTGCAGAGGTTGGAGAGGTGGATCGTGCCCGTGTTGTTGTTGAGGGCACGGTTGTTGATCGTGTCCTTCCACGTCAGCCACGGGTGGCTCGTGGTCTGCAGCGACATGAGGATGTCCTTGAACTGCGCGCGGGCGCCGATCTTCTTGAACATCCGGAGCTGCCCGGACTCCGCCATCTCGACGTACTCCGCGTAGCGCTTGCTGAACGCGGCGCCGTAGAGCTCGTTGAGGTCGGCGACCTCGAGCGGGTCGAAGAGGTACCAGTCCTCGTCGTTCTGGACGCGCTTCATGAACTCGTCGCTGATCCACACCGCGGTGTTGGCGGTGCGGGTGCGGCGGTACGGGTCGCCGGAGTTCTGACGCAGGTCGAGGAACTCGGGGAAGTCGAGGTGCCAGTTCTCCATGTAGAAGCACAGGGCGCCGAACTTCTTGCCGCCGCGGCTGACCGCGCGCAGCACCGAGTCGATGGTGTGCATGAACGGGATCGGGCCGGTCGAGGTGGTGTTGTTCGAGCGGATCGGCGAGCCCTGGGCGCGGAGCTTGGTGACCGAGAGGCCGATGCCACCGGTGCCCTTGGTGAGCCACATGACGTCGCGCACGCTCTTGGCGATGTGCTCGATGTCGTCCTGCATCTCCATGACGAAGCAGTTGGAGAGCTGCGGGTAGGAGGTGCCCGCGTTGACGAGGGTGGAGCCGGCGGCGAGGTACTCGAGCTTCGACATCTTGTCGTAGAAGCCGATCGCGATCGACGTCGGGTCGGCCTCGTTGAGCGAGAGGCCCATCGCGATGCGCATCCAGAAGAACTGGGGCACCTCGAGCGGCTCGCCGTTGCGGGCCTTGATGCCGTAGCGGTTGTTCAGGGTGACGACGCCGATGTACTTGAGCAGCTCGTCGCGGCTGGGCTCGAGGGCGGCGGCGAGGCGGTCGAGGTCGAACAGCTCGGGGAAGCGCGCGTCGAGCAGCTTCTCCTCGACGCCGCGGATGATGGCGGCGCGGAAGTGCTCGCGGTGCAGCTCCTTGAGCTCCTCGGCGGTCTCGTAGTCGCCGAGGACGCGCTTGTAGATGGTCTTGAGCAGGAGGCGCGCGGCGACGGTGTCGAACTGCGGGTCGTCCTTGACGTTCTGCAGCGCGACCTGGATGACGGCCTCGTCGAGCTGCTGCGTCGTGATGCCGTCGAAGAGCGTGAGCTCGAGTTCGGAGGCGATCTGCGTGACCCAGGTGATCTCGTCGCTGAGGCCCTGGCTCGCGTGTTCGATCGCGAGGTTGATCTTGTTCGCGTCGTAGGGCTCGCGCGTCCCGTCCCGCTTGACGACCGTGATGCTCACTTCATCTCCTCCTGTGCCCCGCCGGCACTCCCCGGGACGACGCGTGACGTCGCCCGGAAACCCTGATTTTCCCGACTTTTCCGGCCTGTGCTGCCTCCCCCTGGCCGGGAGGTCTGATCACTATATATCCGGGTGCCGACCGGAGCATCACCACTACATCTAGTGGGCGTGTCGTCCACAGAATGTGGATAACTCCGCGGACTTATCCACCGTTTCCACACCCTCGCAGACGCCTCCGACAGCGCCTGCGGACCCCCGCGGACCCGGATGCGGCGGACCGCCTGGGCAGGAGTAGTGTGAGTCGGTTGTGAAGAGTTACGCGGAACTGCTGAGAGTGCCCGGGGTCGCCCGGCTGCTCTTCTCGCAGCTCGTCGCGCGATTCCCCGGCGGGATGCTCTCGCTCGGTCTGCTCATCCACGTGGAGAGCATCTTCCACTCGTACGGCGCCGCGGGCCTCGTGCTCGCGAGCCTGAGCGTCGGCCAGGCGGTCGCCGGCCCGCTCACCAGCCGCTGGATGGGCCGCTGGGCGATGCGCCCCGTGCTCATCCTCACCTCGCTCGTCTGCACCGCCACCCTGCTCGTGCTCGCCTTCGCGCCTCTGCCCCTCCCGGGCTTCATGGCCGTCGCGCTGCTCACCGGCCTCTCCTACCCGCCGATCCAGCCGGCCGTGCGCACGATCTACCCCAAGGTCGTCACGAGCCGCCAGCTCACCCCGCTGTTCTCGCTCGACGCGAGCGCGCAGGAGATCATCTGGGTCGCCGGCCCCGTGCTCGTCACGTTCGCGGCGACGCAGATCTCGACGCAGGTCGGCATCCTGCTCTCCGTCGTCTTCCTCGTCGGCGGCGGCGCGTGGTTCATCTCGAGCCCCGAGCTCGGGCGCGTGCGCATCCCGCAGTCGAAGCGGAAGTTCGGCGTCGTGCTCGCCCGCCCGACCGTGCTGCTCGTCACCTTCGTCGGCGTGCTGCTCGTCGGCTCGTTCGCGGCGATCGAGGCCTCGACCGTCGCGATGTTCGGCGAGGGCAGCGCCGAGGCCGGCTTCGCGCTCGCGATCTTCGCGCTCACCTCGCTCGGCGGCGGACTCGCCTTCGGCCACCGCCCGGGCACCCCGTGGTCGCTCGCGCTGCGGATGGCGGGCGTGCTCGGCGGCGCCGTGCTCGCAGCCCTCGCCTTCGACTTCTGGTCGCTCTCGGGCGCCCTCTTCCTCGCCGGCATCATGGTCGCGCCGAGCCTCGCGGTGATGTTCGCGGCGGTGTCCTCGGCGGTGCGCTTCTCCGACACGGCGGAGGCGTACGGCTGGGTCGGCACCGGTCAGCTGCTCGGCGCGGCGCTCGGCTCGGCGGTCGCCGGGTTCCTCATCGACGCCGCGGGACCGACCGGCGGATTCTGGAGCGCGGCCGGCCTCGCGGCCGCGGCGATCATCCTCGCCGTCGTCTTCCGGCGCGCGATGCCCGACCTCCGCGGGCGCGACGCGAGCCCCATCCCGGACACCGAGCCGGTCCCCGTCCAGCCGAGCTGACGCGGGCATCCCCCGCCCGCGGGCCGACCCGCGGGTGCCGTCGGCGACCCCGCGGATCGATGAGGTTCGCAATCGTTGACACTTTTATCGACGCTCGCTACGGTAAGTGAAACACCCGCGAGGACGAGAGATGACGACGACGTCGCCCGCGCCGACCCGGCGCACCCGCCCGCCGAGACGGCGCCTGACCTTCACGCCGTTCACCCTCGCCGCGACCGTGATCGCGGTGGCGATGGGACTGCTCGGCGTCATCCCCCTGGCCGCGATCGTGCTGCGCGTCGTCACCGGCGGCGGCTCCTCGATCATCGAGGCGCTCGAGGGCGAAGACGTCCTCGGCCTCGTGCGCAACACCCTCATCGTCGTCGCCGTGAGCACGGTGCTCGCGCTCATCATCGGCGCCGTGCTCGCCTGGGTGAACGAGCGCACCGACGCGAGCATGGGCCTGCTCACCGAGGCGATGCCGCTCGTGCCGTTCATGCTCCCCCCGATCGCCGGCGCGATCGGCTGGGTGCTGCTGCTCTCGCCGCAGGCGGGCTACCTCAACGGCGTCATCCGCGCCGCGCTGGGCGTCGTCGGGGTCCAGCTGGAGCAGGGGCCGTTCGACATCTACTCCTGGTACGGGCTGATCTTCGTCTACACGATCTACGCCGTCCCCTACAGCTTCCTCATGTGCACGACGGGCCTGCGCTCGTTCGACCCCGCACTCGAGGAGCAGAGCCAGGTGAGCGGCGCGTCGCTCGGCCGCACGCTGCGCACCGTCACCCTCCCGGGCATGGCGCCGAGCCTCCTCGGCGCGACCATGCTCATCCTGATGAGCAGCTTCGGCCTGTTCTCGATCCCCGCCGTCATCGGCGCCGGGGCCGACATCCCGATCCTCTCCGTGCGCATCGTGCGCCTGTTGTCGTTCACCTACCCCGCCGAGGTCGGCGCCGCGATCGGCCTGAGCCTCATCGTCGTCGCGTTCGTCGTCGCGTTCTGGCTCGTGCAGACCCGGGCGCTGCGCGGCGGGCGGTTCGCGACCATCGGCGGCAAGGGCGCGCGGGCGAGCCGCGTCCGGCTCGGCAAGGCCCGCCCCGTGGTGCGCGCGCTCGTCATCCTCTACCTCGTCATGACGACGCTCCTGCCGCTCGTCGCGCTCCTGCTCGTGTCGCTCAACGGCTTCTGGACGCTCAACATCGACTGGGCGAACCTGAGTCTCGACGCGTTCTTCCAGGCGATCTTCGAAGACCGCTCGACGCGCCGCGCCTTCCAGAACAGCATGACCTTCGGCGCCGTCGGGTCGATCATCGGCATCCTCGCCGCCGGCATCGCGTCGCTGTGGATCGTGCGCTCGCGCTCCCGGTTCGCCCGGGTCGTCGACGGGGCGATCAAGTTCCCGTCGCTCGTGTCGCACATCGTCATCGCGGTCGGTTTCGTGCTCGCCTTCGGCGGGGAGCCGTTCCGCCTCGCCGGCACCGCGATCATCCTCATCGGCGCGTACCTCGCGCTCTACCTGCCGCAGGCCTCCATCGCCGCCGACACCGCGGTCGCGCAGGTCGCCGCCGAGCTGCCCGAGGCGTCGCGCGTCTCCGGCGCCGGGGAGCTGCGCACCGTCTGGCGCATCTACGCCCCGCTCATGCTCCCGGGCCTCATCGCGGGCTGGTCGCTGCTCTTCGTCCGCATGATCGGCGACCTCTCCGCCTCCGCGATCCTCGCGGGCACGCGCAACAACGTCGTCGGCTTCCGGATCCTGGAGATCTACCAGAACGGCTCGTTCGCGGCGCTCGCCTCGATCGCGACCCTGCTGACCCTCGTGAGCGCCGTCGTCGTGCTCGTCGTCCTCGTCATCTCGCGCCTCGTGGCGCGCTGGACCCGATCCGCGTGAAGGAGCGATCCGTGACCCCGACCTCCCCCGCCTCCGACACCGTCGTCTCGCTGCGCGGCGTCTCGAAGCGCTTCCGGCGCGGCGACGGCACCGTCGCGACGGCGATCGACCACGTCTCGCTCGACGTCGCCGCGGGCGAGTTCCTCATCCTGCTGGGACCCAGCGGATGCGGGAAGACGACCCTGCTGCGCACCATCGCGGGCCTCGAGGAGGCCGACGCCGGCTCGATCGAGGTGCGCGGGCGCACGGTGTTCGACGCGGAGCGCGGCATCAACCTGTCGCCCGACAAGCGCGACCTCAGCATGATCTTCCAGTCGTATGCGCTCTGGCCGCACATGACGGCGTTCGAGAACGTCGCCTACCCGCTGCGCAGCCGCGGCGTGAAGTCGAAGACCGAGCTGCGCGACAAGGTGCACCAGGCCCTCGAGATGGTCGGCATCCCGGAGCTCTCGGGCCAGTACCCGAACCAGATGAGCGGCGGCCAGCAGCAGCGCATCGCCCTCGCCCGCGCCCTCGTCGGCGGCGGCGACCTCGTGCTCTTCGACGAGCCGCTGTCGAACGTCGACGCGAAGGTGCGGGAGTCGCTGCGCCGCGAACTGCTCGAGATGCAGCGCGACCTCGGCTTCGCCGCCGTCTACGTCACGCACGACCAGCAGGAGGCGATGGAGCTCGCGCACCGGATCGCCGTCATGGGCGCGGGCCGCGTGCAGCAGCTCGGCAGCCCGGAGGACGTCTACCTGCGCCCGGAGACCCGCTACGTCGCCAACTTCGTCGGCTCGAGCAACGAGATCCCCGGCGTCGTCACCGCGGTCGGCGACGGCACCGCGACGATCGAGACCGCGCTCGGCCCGGTGACCGGCGCCGTGGCCGGGTCGCTCGAGCGCGGCGACCGCGCGGTGGCATCCTTCCGCCCGGAGAACGCGCGGGTGACCGCGAGCGGCGGCGCGTGGGCCGGCGAGGTGGAGCGCACGCTCTTCCTCGGCGCGCACACCGAGCGCATCGTCCGCGTCGGCGACCTCGCGCTGCGCACCACCACGCCGGGCACGACGCCCGCCCCCTCGGGCGCGGTGACGGTCGACGTGGATGCCGCGTCGCTGCGCATCCTCGCCGACGACTCGCCGCTCGAGCAGCCGATGACCGGCGCCTTCGGGGCGGTCTCGTGACGACCGACCCCCGCGACGCGCACGACTTCGACCCGGTGCGCCCGGGCGAGACGTTCACGAGCGCCCACGAGGAGTTCGCCGGGCTCCGCGCGAAGCATCCGATCGCCCGCAGCCAGGAGTACGGCGGCTTCTGGGCGCTGCTCGGCTACGACGAGGTGCTGTCGGTCATCACCGACATCGAGCACTTCACGACGTCGAAGCAGAATGCGATCCCCAAGTTCGCGTTCACCGGCGTCCGCCCGCCGCTGCACCTCGACCCGCCGGAGCACATGGCCTACCGCCGGGTCATCAACCACTTCTTCACGCCGCCGAAGATGCGCGCCCTCGAGCCGAAGGTGCGCCGGGCCGCGATCGAGCTGCTCGACCCGCTCATCGACGAGCGCTGGGTCGACGTGTGCAAGGAGTACGCGCACAAGTTCCCCGCGCACGTGTTCGCCGAGTTCTTCCACCTCTCGGTCGACGTCTCCACCGAGATCAAGGTCGTGAGCGGCACCTACGTCGACGCCATCCAGGTGCTCGACCACGACACCGTCAAGACGCTCAGCGGCCGGCTCTACGAGATCGCGCAGCAGATCATCGACGAGCGCAAGGCCGGCGACTACGACCCCGAGGACGACCTCACCGCGGCGCTCCTCGCCGCCGAGTACGAGGGGGAGCCGCTCCCGGATGCCATGGTGCTCGGCTGCGTGCGCCAGCTCATCGTGACGGGGATGGTCGCGCCGAGCGTCTTCACCGGCAACATGTTCGTGCACCTCAGCCGCGATCCCGAGCTGCAGGACCTGCTGCGCCGCGAGCCGCACCGCATCCCCGCCGCGATCGAGGAGTTCCTGCGGCTCTACTCGCCCTATCGCGGGATGGCGCGCACCGCCCGTGAGGACGTCTGGCTCGGCGACCGGCTGATCCGCAAGGACGACCCCGTGGCCCTCGTCTACACGTCGGCGAACCGCGACGAGCGGGTGTTCCCGGACGGGGAGAAGTTCATCCTCGACCGCCCGAACATCGCCAAGCACATCTCGTTCGGCCGCGGCACGCACTCCTGCCCGGGCGCCCCGCTCGCGCGCATGATGATGACGATCACCCTCGAGGAGGCGCTCGCCCGCAGCGCGTCGTTCACCAGCGCCGGGGAGCCGGAGATGGCGATCTGGGCCGAGTGGGGCACGCGCTCGGTGCCGATCGACTTCGTCCGCGCGTAGGCCCGCGCCGTACCCGTCGCCACCGTCGGCCCCGGGTCAGACGTCGAGCCAGTCCAGCTGCTCGGCGGTCTCCGGATCGTTGTCGCGCACGAGGTCCTTCACGCGCAGCAGCGCGAGCGGCGCGAGCCCGCGCCAGACGCGCGAGAACACCCCGTAGGCGCGGCGCTGCGGCCAGTCGTCGGGCAGCAGCACGGCGGGGAGGTCGGGATCGGAGAGTCCGATGTGCCGCCAGCGCCGCACCGACTCGGTGCGCGAGATGAGGGCGTCCGCGGGCGGCAGCGCCCCGGCGTCGGCCGCCTGGGCGATGGGCTCGAAGTCGGCGATGTACTCCTCGTAGAGCGCCCGGACCGACGGAAGGTCGAAGGCGTCGAGGGGACGCATCCCGGTGCCCTCCGCCGCCTCCGTGGCCCGCAGGATGGAGGTGTTCGCGGCCGCCTCGAGCGCCGCCGCCCTCACCTCCTCGACGACGTCCCAGGGGCTCACCCACACCGCGTCGGTCATCGGCGCGAGCAGCGCCTTCTCGAGCGCGAGCCGCAGGCGGGCGCGGCGGGATCGGTCGCGCTCGGCGACCGAGAACGCCACGACCGTCCAGACGCCGTCCCACTCGCGCGGCGCGGCGCCGAAGTGGACGACCCGCCGCAGCCGCTCGGCGTGCGTGCGCCGGCTCGCCTCGCTGATGACGTAGCGCACCCCGTCCGGGCCGCGCATGGGCTGAAGCAGCCCGCGCTTCGCGACGCGGCTGAGCGCCGTGCGCGCCCCGGACGCGGAGATGCCGAACTCGGCGAGCATCCGCACGATGGACGCGGAGCTGAGACCCCGGGTCGCCTCGAACGTGTAGTCGGCGAGCAGCCCGCTCAGCCGCAGCTGGGAGTTCGTGCCGAGCTGGGCGCGCGGGAGCACCACGTCACCGTGCGGGGCTTCGGGTTCCACGGCACCATCCTCCCGGTTCGCGGTGGTCGAGGGGAGCCACACGCGCGACGCGCTCCCCGGAGACGACGAACCGGCCCGGGCGCGTCGCGCCGCCCGGGCCGGGTCGGTCAGTCAGGCCTCAGAGTCCGAAGATGTCGAAGATGAGGGCCTCGTTGGAGAGGGCTTCCGAGCGCGGGATGAGCTTGAAGCCGGCCGGCAGGTTGGTGGCCGAGAACGAACCCGGGTCGCCCGAGTAGATCGCCTGGCCCTCCTCCGAGAACACGAAGTGCGCGAACAGGCGCGCCGCGTTCGGGCTCGGGGCGTCGGCCGAGATCGCGAGCACGATCACGGGACCGGTCGTCACCTCGGGCAGCGCCCACTCGAGCGGGGCGCCGTTGCGCTTGGCACCCTCGACGACGAGTCCGACGTTGGGGCCCGTGACGGCACCCTCACCCGCGGAGAGCGACTCCGTCATCGGGACGACCGAGCCGTAGAGGCGCACGTTGTTGGCGACGATGGCGCGCACCGTGTCCTCGCCGAACTCGTTGAGCATGTGCGTCCAGAAGCCCAGGTAGGCCTGCGACGTGCTCGGGTCGGTGAGGAGGAGCTTGCCCTTGTACGCCGGGTCGGCGAGGTCGGCGAAGCTCTCCGGGACGGGGGCGTCGCCGAGGGCCTCGGTGTTCCACGACAGCGCGCTCGGGTTGTAGGTGACGATCGCGGTGCCGCCGTCGGCGAGCAGGCCCGCGGCCGGGAACTCGTCGAAGCCGGGGATGCCGGCGTCCTTGAGCGGCACGAAGGTGCCGTCCGCGAGACCCTGGTCGATGAGCTCTTCGTAGCTCGGGATGATCAGGTCGGCGACGACCGCACCCGACGACGCCTCGGCCGAGTAGCGGGTCGACAGCTCGCCGCCGGTGAGGCGGACGAAGTTGACCTCGATGTCGTACTTGTCGGCGAACGCGTCGGCCGCCTTCTGGGCGATCGTCTCGGCCGGGGTCTGGTAGAAGGTCAGCGTGCCTTCGGCCTGCGCGGCCGCGATGAGCTCCTCGAGCGTGGCGTCGCCGCCGGCTCCCGGGTCGGACGTCGTCGGGCCCTCGTCCGCGGCGCAGCCCGTGAGGACGAACGCTGTCGCGGCGAGGAGGGCGACGGGGGCTGTGAGCTTTCTGATCATGGTGACTCCTTCGTCGTGATCGGACGCCGGTGCGCGGGAGCAGCTGCGGCTTGCGGGCCACGATAGCCCGCCCCGTTTGTCTCGTCAATAATGACGATCGTCAACGATTGCGCTCAGCAGCGAGTACGACGATGAACGGGTCGAGGGGCATCCCGGCCGGGTAGGCGCCCCCGAAGAGCACCGTCGCGGCCGCATCCAGCTCGACCGCGTGGGCCACCAGGACGGTCGCGTCGCCGGCCGCGGGGACGGCCCGCCAGGAGAAGCGCGCCACGTCGGTGACGGCCCCCTGCGGCCCCGCGGCGAAGCGCAGGACGCCCGCGGAGCCGTCGGCCTCGAGCTCCGGATCGGCGAGGTCGAGGGAGAGGGCGCCGAAGTGGGCGGCGTAGAGCACCGAGCCCGCGAAGCGCAGGGTGATCTGCCCGCCGGGATCGCCCTCCCGCGCGACGAGCGGCCAGCTCGGCATGCCAGTCTCATCGACGATCGCACGCCCAGATGCCGCGATGGTGCCGCCGCTGCCGCGCACGTAGTCGGCGAAGCGGCGCAGCACGCCCCAGCTCAGCCCGGAGGCCGCGGGCACCGCCGTCACGTCACTCCCCGGCGGGCGGGAAGGCGACCTTCGCCAGCAGCGAGCGGAGCGTCTCGCGCTCCTCGGGGGTGAGTCCGCCGAGCGCGACCGCCTGCCCCTCGGCGACCGCGGCCGCCGCCTCGGCCCGCACGCGCTCGCCCTCCTCGGTCGCGACGATGACCTTCGAGCGGCGGTCCGACGGGTCGGTCTCGCGGCGCACGAAGCCCGACTTCTCGAGCTCGTCGACGAGGCTCACGATCTGGCTCGGGTCGAGGCTGAGGAACTCGGCGAGCTGCCGCTGCGACGGGCCGATGCCGTCGCACGCGAGCGTCAGCACAGCGTAGGAGCGCACGCGCAGCCCGAGCGGGCGGAGCCGCTCGTTGACGAGCGAGGAGCCGAGGGCGCGCGCCCGCGCCGTGAGGAACTCGATGTCGGAGACGAGCGACGACGCCATCAGGCGGTCGGTCACGCCGGCCGGCGCGGGGACGGGGATGCTCATGATGCTCCCAGGGTGTCATGGGCGGGCACGCGCGGAAAATCCCTCGCCGTGACCCGCATGGGCACCGCGGTGGGTCCCACCTCCGGCATCCGGGCGCCGGTGCCGGGCGGCTCGTCGGCCTCGAAGTCGTCGGTGGCGGCGAGGAGCTCCTCGAGCGCGACCCGCAGGGCGAGGCGCGCGAGCGGCATCCCGACGCACGCGTGGCGCCCGCGGCCGAAGCCGAGGTGCTGCGCGATGTTGGGCCGGTCGAGCCGGAACTCGGTCGGCTCCGGGAACATCTCGGGGTCGCGGTTCGCCGCGGCGTAGGCGAGCGTGATCGGCTCGCCCGGGTCGATGCGCCGCCCGCCCACCTCGACGGGCTCCGACACCGTGCGCGCGAAGCCGCGATATGGGCTGTAGAGCCGCACGAACTCCTCGACGGCGGCGGGGACGAGCGCGGGATCCCGCCGCAGCCGGTCCTGCAGCTCGCGATCGCGGGAGAGGTGCTGCACGATCGCACCGAGCAGGATCGGCGGCGCGACCATCCCGACGACGAGGCTCTGCCGCAGCGCCCCGACGATCTGCTCGGGGTCGAGCCCCTCGCCGTTCTCGTCGCGCTCGGCGAGCAGCGAACTCGCCGGGTCCTCCTCGACGGGCCGCGGGGATGCCGACCGGTCGGCGACGAGCTGCCGGGCGATGCCGTACATCAGCTCGCTCTTCGCGGTGACGGTCTCCGCGTCCTGCCGCCGCCAGCCGTCGACCCACTCCGAGGCGGTGCGGGCGAGCACGGGCGCGATCTCCGGCTCGAGGTTGAGCCACTCGGCGGTGACCCACGCGGGGAAGATCGAGCCGAATCCGCTCGCGAAGTCGCCCTCCCCCGCGTCGAGCAGGGGCTGCAGCTCACGCCGCGCGTGCACGTGCAGGGCGGGTTCGATCCGCTCGATCCGCCGGCGCTGGAGCGTGCGGTCGAGCGCGCGGCGGTACGGCGTGTGCCGGGGCGCGTCGAAGTTGAGCGGCGGGCGGCGCAGGCCTCGCGGGTCGCTCGGCACGACGGCCTTCACGGAAGAGATGTAGAGGCGCGAGTCGGATGCGGCCGCGACGACGTCGGCGTAGCGGGTGAAGGCCCAGTACCCGCCGAGGGCGGAGGTCCACGCCACGGGGGCCTCGCGACGGAGCCGGTCGAACTCGGCGTAGACGTCACTCGGCGCCTCGCTCACCATGGGATCGAAATCGTCGGTGTCGGGCTTCATACGGTGACCCCCTCGTCATCGTCGACGGATGAGAACTTTCATTGGCATTGCCAACGATGTAAGTTTTCATCTAATGGTACCGCAGCCCTCCCAGGCTGGACAGAGCAGAGGAGCTCACATGTCGCTCGACGGCAAGGTCGCGATCGTCACCGGAAGCGGTCGGGGCCTCGGTCTCGCCTACGCCCGCGAGCTGGCCCGCCTCGGCGCGGCCGTCGTGGTCAACGACCTGGATGCGGACGCCGCCGCCTCGGCGGTCGCCGCCATCGAAGCCGACGGAGGCCGCGCGACCGCGGTCGTCGCCCCGGTCGGCCCGAGCGAGACGGCGCGCGCCCTCGTCGCCGCCGCGGTCGACACGTTCGGCCGCCTCGACATCCTCGTCACCAACGCGGGGCTGCTGCGCGACAAGAGCCTGCTCAAGATGACCGACGACGACTTCGACGCCGTCATCGACGTGCACCTGCGCGGCACCTTCACCTGCGTGCGCGAGGCGTTCGCCTACTTCAAGGAGAACGGCGTCGCCGGCCGCATCGTCACGATCGGCTCCCCCACCGGCCAGCGCGGCAACTTCGGCCAGACCAACTACGCCGCCGCCAAGGCCGGCATCGTCGGCATGGTGCGCACCTGGGCCCTCGAGATGGCCCGCGCGGGCGTCACCGTCAACACCGTCGTGCCCGTCGCCGCGACCGCGATGACCCGCACCATCCCGTTCTTCGAGAAGGCGATCGCCGCGACCGACGAAGGCCGCCCGATGCCCGACTTCTTCCGCAAGGAGCTCGGCTTCGGCACCGCCGAGGACGTCGCCGGCCTCGTCGCCTTCCTCGCGTCGGATGCCGCGGCCGGCATCAACGGCCAGGTCATCGGCGTGGGCGGCGACCGCCTCCAGCTGTGGACCCACCCGGAGCCGGTGTTCTCCGAGCTCCGCGACGGCGGCTGGACGTACGAGGCCCTCGCGGCCGACCTGCCGGGCCTCCTCGAAGGCAAGCTGCAGTCGGTCGGCGAGAAGTTCCCCGAACTGCCCGAAGAGCTGCGCCCCACCCCGGCATCCTGATGACCCGCTACGAGCCGACCCTCGACCTCGACGCGCTCGAGGCGATCGACGCGCACGTCCACATCGAGATCGACCCGGCCGGGCACCTCGCGCTGCCCGACGTGCTCATGGAGGCCTCCGCCGCCCACTTCAAGAGCGGGGACCGCACCCCGAGCATCGACGCGATCGCCGACGCCTACCGCGAGCGCAAGATGGCCGCCGTCGTGTTCACGGTGGATGCCGGCACGGCGCTCGGGCATCCGCCGATCGACTCCGCGTGGATCGCCGAGGCCGCCGCGCGCCACGCCGACGTGCTCATCCCGTTCGGGTCGGTCGACCCGCTCACCGGTGCCGCCGCGATCGAGAAGGCGAAGCGGCTCGTCGGCGACTCCGGCGTGCGCGGGTTCAAGTTCCACCCGAGCGTGCAGGGCTTCGACCCGAGCGCCGACGAATTCGACCCGCTGTGGTCCGCCATCGAAGAGCTCGGGGTGCCGATCGTCGTGCACACCGGGCAGAACGGCATCGGCGCGGGACTGCGCGGCGGCGGCGGCATCCGCCTCGCCTACTCCAACCCGCTCCTGCTCGACGTCGTCGCCGCCCGGCATCCCGACCTCGACGTCGTCTTCGCGCACCCGAGCGTGCCGTGGCAGGACGAGGCGAACTCGATCGCGCTGCACAAGGCGAACATCTGGATCGACCTCTCCGGCTGGTCGCCGAAGTACTTCCCCGAGTCGCTCGTGCGCTTCGCCCGCGGCGCCCTCCAGGACCGCGTGCTGTTCGCGACCGACTTCCCGCTCATCACGCCCGAGAAGTGGCTCGGCGCGTTCGACGCCCTCGGCTTCGACGAGGCCGTGCGTCCCAAGATCCTCAAGCACAACGCCGCCCGGTTGCTCGGGCTGTCCTAACGGAAGGAACACCATGCCCAACCTCGTCGTCACCTTCGACGAACTCCCCGGCCTCGTCGGCCGCGACCTGGGATTCACCGAGTACCGCGAGATCACCCAGGAGCGGATCGACCGGTTCGCGCAGGCCGCGGACGACGACCAGTGGATCCACACCGACCCCGAGCGCGCCAAGGACGGCCCCTTCGGCACGACCATCGCGCACGGCTTCCTCACCCTGTCGCTCGTCATCCCGTTCTGGGGCGAGCTGTTCGACGTCGAGGGCGTCTCGTCGAAGGTCAACTACGGCCTCGACCGCGTGCGCTTCACCGCCCCGGTTCCGGTGGGCTCGCGCATCCGCATGGGCTCGGTCATCGACAAGGTCGAAGAGGTCAAGGGCGGCTACCAGATCACGACCACCAACACGGTCGAGATCGAGGGCAGCGAGCGCCCCGCGCTCATCGCGACCTTCATCGCGCGCTTCTACGCCTGAGCGGTCCACACACAGCACGAGGAGACGAACGGTTCGATGGAGAACCAGGGAATCGGCGACTGGGTCCACCGTCGCCGGGTGAAGTCCGCCGGCGCGCCCGCGCTCGTCTGCGGTGAGGTGCGACGCGACTACGCGGAACTCGCGGAGCGCATCGACCGCCTCGCCGACGCGCTCGCGGCCCGAGGGGTGACGCGGGGCGACCGCGTGGCCTACCTCGGGCCGAACGCGCCGGAGTTCCTCGAGACCCTGTTCGCGGTGACGTCGCTCGGCGCGATCTTCGTGCCGCTCAACACGCGCCTCGCCGCGGAGGAGATCGGCTACCAGCTCGAGGACTCGGGCACCTCGCTCCTCATCCACGCCGCCGAGTCGGCGCCCGCCGTGCCTTCCGGCGGCGCGGTGCCGCGCATCGTCGTCGGCGACGCGGGGTCCGACGGGTACGACGCGGTGCTCGCGAGCGGGCGGCCCGAGCACGTCGACCGCCCGGTCTCCCTCGACGACCCGGCCGCGATCCTCTACACGTCGGGCACGACGGGCAAGCCCAAGGGCGCGATCCTCAGCCACGGCAACCTCACCTGGAACGCGATCAACGCGATCGTCGACTACGACGTGACGAGCTCGCAGGTCGCGCTCATGGTGTCGCCGCTGTTCCACGTCGCCGCCCTCGGCATGGGCGCGCTGCCGACGATCCTCAAGGGCGGCTGCCTCGTCGTGCAGGCGAAGTTCGACCCCGCCGCGGTGCTCGCCGCGATCCAGGAGCACGGGATCACGTCGCTCTCCGGCGTGCCGACGACCTACCAGATGCTCGCCGAGCACCCGGACTGGGAGTCGACCGACCTATCGTCGCTCGAGTCGCTCACCTGCGGCGGCTCCCCCGTGCCGGCGCGCGTCGCCGAGGCGTACGAGAAGCGCGGGCTCGCCTTCTCCTCCGGGTACGGGATGACGGAGTCCTCCCCCGGCGCGACGTCGCTGTCGCCGCGCTACTCGCGCAACAAGGCGACGACCTCGGGGCTGCCGCACTTCTTCACCGACGTTCGCGTCGTCGACCCCTCCGGCGCCGACGTCGCGACGGGCGAGATCGGCGAGATCCTCGTCCAGGGCCCCAACGTCTTCCTCGGCTACTGGAACCGCCCCGACGCGACGACGGAGACGCTCGCCGACGGCTGGCTGCACACGGGAGACCTCGGGTTCGTCGACGAGCAGGGGTTCCTCACGATCGCCGACCGGTCGAAGGACATGATCATCTCGGGCGCCGAGAACATCTACCCCGCCGAGGTCGAGCGCCTGCTCATGGAGCTGCCGCAGATCGAGGCCGTCGCGCTCATCGGCGTGCCCGACGAGCGCTGGGGCGAGGTCGGCCGCGCGATCGTGCAGCCGGTGGACGGCGCGACGATCACCCACGAGGAGCTCGTCGCCCACCTCGACGGCCGGATCGCGCGCTACAAGATCCCCAAGTCGACGGTGCTCGTCGAGGAGTTCCCGCGCACCGCGAGCGGCAAGATCCGCAAGAACGTCCTGCGCGACCTCTACGGCGCCCCCTGACCCCTCACCCCTCACCCCCCTCTCGAGTCGACAGAGCGGGGGGTCAGGACGAGAGGCGGCGGCGCTGACCGGTCGCGCGGCGGGCGGCGGATGCGGCCTCGGCGGCCTCGTCCCCGAACCATCCGCCGCGCAGCGTCATCGCCGCGTCGAGCAGGGCGGGCCCGAGCACGTCGCGGCGGGAGGCATCCATCCCCGCCCGCACGCGGGCCTCGAGCTCGTCGAGGGTCGCGCGGCCGCGGGAGAGCAGATCCCAGCCGCGGTCGGTGAGCGAGTACGCGATCTTGCGCCGGTCGCCCGGGTCGACGGTCCGCTCGACGAGCCCGCGGTCGACGAGGGCCGTCACCACCTGGTGCGCCGCCTGCGAGGTCACGAAGGTGCGCCGGGCGAGCGTCGCGTTCGACAGCGGCTCGCCCTCGCCGAGCACGAGGAGGGTCATGAACTCCGGCAGCGCGACGCCGAGGCCCGCCGCGACATCCTCCGCGGCGCGGTTGAGCGCGCGCGCGACGCGGTTGACCAGGTAGAGCAGGCGATCGGTCGCCGGGGTGCCTCGGGAGTCCTGCACGGTGTCAGACGCTATCGCGTCGGCGGTCCGGATCGCCCTCCCGCACGGGGCGGGAGAGGAACGCCTTGAGGCGGTCGGTCTTCGGCGCCGAGAAGAACTCCTGCGCGGGACCCTCCTCGACGATCGCGCCCTCCGCCATGAAGATGCAGCGGTCGGCGACGTCGCGCGCGAACCCGAGCTCGTGGGTGACGACCATCATCGTCATCCCGAAGTCGGCGAGGTCGCGCATGACGGTGAGCACCTCGTCGACGAGTTCGGGGTCGAGCGAGCTCGTCGGCTCGTCGAAGAGCAGGATGCGCGGGCGGACCGCGATCGCGCGGGCGATGGCGACGCGCTGCTGCTGACCGCCGGAGAGCTGGCGCGGGTGCGCGTCCTCCTTGTCAGCGAGCCCGACCTTGCCGAGCAGGTCGCGGGCCCGGGCGACGGCGTCCTCGCGGGACCAGCCGTGCACCGCCATCGGCGCCTCGATGATGTTGCGCAGCACCGTCCAGTGCGGGAAGAGGTTGAACTGCTGGAACACCATCCCCATCCGCCGGCGCTGCCGCTCGACCTCGCGCGCCGGGAGCTCGCGCACCACCCCGCCACGCTCCTCGTAGCCGAGGAGTTCGCCGTCGAGGTAGGCCGAGCCGCCGTCGATGCGCTCGAGCTGGTGCAGGCACCGCACGAGGGTCGACTTGCCCGACCCGGAGGGGCCGAGCACCGCGACGACCTCGCCCTCGCGGACGTCGAAGGAGACGCCGTCGACCGCGGTCGCGTCGCCGTAGCGCTTGGTGAGGCCGTGCACCGAGAGCACGACGGGCTTCTGCTGCTCCATCACGCCCCCTCGGCGGCGAGACTCGCGCGGCGCACCTTGAGGCGCGTCGAGCGGTCGTAGCCGCGGCCGAAGTACGCCTCGACCCGGCGCTGCACGATGGTGAGCGCGGTGACGACGACGAGGTACCAGATGACGGCGACGATGAGCATGGGCACGATCTCGTAGGTGCGGTTGTAGATGAGCTGGACTGAGCGCAGCAGGTCGTTCATGGCGATGACGCTCACGAGCGACGTGCCTTTGAGCAGTCCGATGAACTGGCTGCCCGTGGGCGGGATGATGACGCGCATCGACTGCGGCAGGACGATCCGCCAGAACGCCTGCCGGCCGGAGAAGCCGAGCGCCGCGGCGGCGTCGCGCTGGCCCGAGTCGACGGCGAGCAGCCCGGAGCGCACGATCTCGGCCATGTAGGCCGCCTCGTGCAGGCTCAGGCCGATGATCGCGGCGGTGAGCGGGGTGATGAGGTCGTTCGACGACCACGACACCAGTTCGGGCCCGAACGGGATCCCGATGCCGATGCGCGGCAGCAGGTAGCCCAGGTTGAACCAGAAGATGAGCTGCACGAGCGGCGGGATGCCGCGGAAGATCCCGACGTAGAGGCGCGAGGCCCAGCGGGCGGGGGCGAAGTCGCTCAGGTCGGCCGCGGCGAGGAAGATCCCGAGGAGCGATCCGATCACCATGCAGACGACGGTGAGGAAGACGCTCATCCCGAGTCCGGTGAGCACGGCGGGGTCGAACAGGTACTGCCCGACGACGTCCCACTCGAAGCGCGGGTTGGAGATCAGGAACCAGGCGACCTGCACCGCGACGACGAGGAGCAGGATGCCGGCGAAGATGCGCAGCGGCCGCACCCGGGGGCGGGCGTCCGCGACGTCGACGGGGGTGGGTGATGCGAGGGGCGTCATCGGTCCTCCTGGGGGGATGGCGCGGGCCGGCGGCGTCCCGCCACGGCCGGCCCGCGATCCGGTCAGCTGCTCGTGGGGTTGAACAGCGGTTCGTCGAGCTTGACGGCGTCGAGGTGCCACTTGGCCATGAGGGCGTCGTACTCCCCGTTCTCGAACAGGTTGCGGTACGCCTCCAGGATCACCTCGCCGAGACCGTTGCCCTTGGGGGTGAGGAGCGCCATGAGGTCGACGCCCGCTCCCTGCTCGTCGGTCTGCGTGACGTAACCGTACTGGCCGTCGGACTTGTCGAGGATGTCGATCGCGGCGGTCTCGGTCGTCGCGAGCGCGTCGACGCGCCCGGACTCGACGGCGAGGATCGTCGCGTTCGTGTCGGCGAGGCCGACGAACTCGTTCTTCGGCTTGGCCTGCGCGGCGCACCACTCGTTGAGACGCTCCACCTGGACCTCGGTGACCGAGCCGGTGGTGCCGGCGACGGAGAGCCCGCACAGCGCCTCGCTGTTCGGGATCTTGTCCGCGTTGGTGGAGAGGAAGACGTACGAGCTGCGCGTCGTCATCCACACGATGGCGTCGAAGTCGGCTTCCCGCTCGGGCGTCGCGCGGACGGGGCCGTTGAACGCGTCGTAGCGACCGCCGAGCATGCCGGTGAGGATGTCGGGCAGGCCGCTCACGATCTCGACCTCGATGTCGACGCCGAGCTGGCCTTCGAGCGCCTCCTGGAAGTCGGCGTCGATGCCGGTGACGGTGCCGTCGGATTCCACGGTGCGGTAGGGCGGGTGCGAGTCGCCCGCGAACACGAGCTTCCCGCGCTCCTGGATCTCCTCCGGGAGCTGGTCGAAGAGCGGGGCGTCCCCTCCGGGCCCGGCGGGCTCTTCGGGGGCTGGGCCGGAGCATCCGGCGAGTACGAGCGCGGCGAGTGCCGCGCCGGCGAAGGTGATGCGAGCGGACTTCATCGGCGATCCCATCGTGTCTGGATTCCGACGCCGTCCCGCGGTGCGGTCCGACGTCGTCGTCGGTCGGGGGTGGTGCTCGATCTGCTGACTTTTCGTATCAAGTAGCCTGATAATAGTCAACCTCAACTGATACGATTGTCAAGCGCTCGCCGACGAGCGCCCGAGACCCGGAGGACGTCATGGCCGACGCGATCACCGTGCTCGCGGTCGGGGACCTCGTGCTGGACGAGCCCGATCCCGACTACTTCTTCGCCCCCTCCGCCGACCTGCTGCGCTCCGCCGATCTGGCGATCGGCCAGATCGAGGTGCCGCACACGACGTCGACCGAGACCGCGAGTCTCGACGTCCCGGCGCCCCCCGCCGACCCCGCCCACGTCGCCGCCGCGGCACGCGCCGGCATCGGCGTCGCGACCCTCGCCGGCAACCACATCTACGACTGCGGACCGCAGGGCGTGACCGACACCGTCGCCCTCGCGCGCGCCGCCGGGATGGCCGTCACGGGCGCCGGCGCGAACCTCGACGAGGCCCGCACCCCCGCGATCGTCGAGCGCGGCGGCCGGTCGATCGGCGTCGTCTCGTACAACTGCGTCGGGCCCCGGGAGTCGTGGGCCAGCTCGCGCAAGGCGGGCTCCGCGTACGTGCGCGTGCTCACCCACTACGAGCTCGACAGCGCCAACCCCGGCGGCCCGCCGTCGGTCTACAGCTTCTGCGAGCCGACGAGCCTCGCCGCCTTCCGCGACGACGTCGCCCGGCTCGCCGCGACGACGGATGTCGCGATCGTCGCGCTGCACAAGGGCATCGGGCACGTGCCCGCCGACATCGCCGCCTACGAGTTCGAGGTCGCGCACGCCGCGATCGACGCGGGCGCCGACGCCGTCATCGCCCACCACGCGCACATCCTGCGCGGCGTCGAGGTCTACCGCGGCGCCCCCATCTTCCACGGGCTCGGCAACTTCGTCACCGTGACACGCGCCCTCGCGCTCGACGGTCCGTCGACGCCCGAGCGCGAGGCGTGGGCGCGGCGCCGGCGGAAGCTGTTCGGCTTCTCCCCCGACCCCGCGATGCCGACCTACCCGTTCCATCCGGAGAGCCGCAACACGGCGATCGCGAAGCTGCGCATCGACGCCGACGGCGGGGTGCGGGCATCCCTCATCCCGTGCTGGATCGACGACGACGCCCGCCCGGTGCCGCTCGGCGACTCGCCGGAGGGCCGCCGCGTCGGGGAGTACATCGAGTCGATCTCGCGCGAGGCGGGGCTCGGCACCCGCTACAGCTGGGACGGGGACGAGATCGCGATCGGGGAGGACGCATGAGTCACGAGGCACGACGACCGCTCGAGGGGAAGGTCGTGCTCGACCTCACCACCGCGATGGCCGGGCCGATGGCGACGCTCTTCCTCGCGGGACTCGGCGCCCGCGTCATCAAGATCGAGAACCCGTCGCGGGGCGGCGACAGCTCGCGCGGCAACTCTCCCTACGTGACCGCCGAGGGGCTCAGCCCCAGCCGCTCGGGCGACGCCGACATGTCGGTGTCGATGATGCTCCGCGGGCGCAACAAGGAGAGCGTGACCCTCGACCTCAAGAGCGAGGCGGGGCGCGCGGTCTTCCTCGACCTCGCGCGGCAGGCCGACCTCGTCGTCGAGAACTACGCCGCGGGCACGACGCAGCGGCTCGGCGTCGACTACGACTCCGTGAAAGACCTCAACCCGCGCCTGGTCTACGTGTCGATCAGCGGCTTCGGCCAGCAGGGCGGCAGCGGCAAGGCGATGGACACGATCGTCCAGGCGCTCAGCGGACTCATGATGACGGCGGGCGAGGACGGCGACGAGCCGGTGCGCTTCGGCCTGCCGATCGGCGACCTCGCCGCCCCGCTGTTCGCCGTCATCGGAGCGCTCGCCGCGGTCATCGAGGCCGAGCGCTCCGGGCGCGGCCAGCACGTCGACGTGTCGATGCTCGGCGCGCTCACGTCGCTCGTCGCGTGCGAGCCGTTCGACGCGTTCGAGACGATCGGGATGCCGCTGCGCACCGGATCCTTCGTCCCGCGGCTCGCGCCGTTCGGGGTCTTCCGCTCCGCCGACGGGTGGTTCGCGCTGTGCGGGCCGACCGACGAGTTCGCCCGCGGGGTGTTCGCGGCGATCGGCCGCCCCGACCTCGCCGAGGACCCGCGCTTCGCCCGGCGCGACGCCCGCGTCGGCAACGCCGACGAGCTGCACGCCCTGATCGGCGCGTGGGCCGCGAGCCTGCCGACCGCCGAGATCGTGGAGCGCTTCGACGCCGAAGGCGTGCCCGCGGCTCCCGTGCGCTCGACCGCGGAGGCGGTGCGCGATCCGCTCGTGCTCTCCCGCGAGGAGGTCGTGCGCCTGCGCCACCCCGTGCACGGCGAGGTCGCCGAGCTGTACGGCTCGGGGCTGCCGATCCGGATGTCGGCGAGCCCGACGAGCCTCGACCGGCCCGCGCCGCGGCTCGGCGAGCACACCGAGAGCGTGCTCTCCGAGTTCCTCGGGCTCGACGGCGAGCGCCTCGAGGAGCTGCGTCGGGTCGGCGCGCTGTGATCGACGAACCCGTCACGGCGCCGGTGGAGACCCGCAGACACGGACTCGCCGCGCTCGGGGTGCGGCAGTACCGCTGGTACTTCGGCGGGCAGCTCATCGCCCAGACGGGGACGTGGTTCCAGAACCTCGCGATCGCCCTGCTCGTGCTCCAGATCACCGGGAGCGCGAGCGCCCTCGCGATCGTCACGGTGTGCCAGTTCGGCCCGATGCTCCTGCTCGCGCCGATCGCCGGGCGGCTCGCCGACTCCGTCCGCCCGCGCTCCATCCTCATCGCGACCTCCGCGACCCTCGGTACGATCACCCTCGGCCTCGCGCTCGTCGTCTCGGCCGAGGAGCCCTCGCTCCCCCTCGTCTACGGCCTGCTGCTCGCCTCCGGCGTCGCGATCGCGTTCGAGCGGGTCGCGTCGCAGGCGATCGTCTTCGAACTGGTCGGCGGCGAGCTGCTGCAGAGCGGCGTCGTGCTGAGCACCGTCTACATCTCGGCCGCGCGCTCGATCGGGCCGGCGCTCGCCGGCGTCGCGGTCATCGTGCTCGGCGCCCCCGCGTGCCTGCTCATCAACGCCGCGTCCTACCTCGCGGTGCTCGCGGCGCTCATCGCGATCCGCCCGCGGCGGCTGCACCCCCGGCCGCTCCCCGAGGGCGAGCGCCCGTCGGTCATCGCGAACCTCCGGCTCGCCGCCCGCAACCGTCCGCTCATCGTGCTGCTCGCGGTCAACGCCTTCGTCGCCGTCCTGGCGTACAACTTCAACGTGACCCTCACGGCCGTCGTGTCGCTCTCCTTCGACGGGGACGCCGGTGCGCTCGGCGCCGCGCACGCGCTCAACGCGGTGGGCGCGGTCGTCGGCGGGGTGCTCGTCGCCTGGTTCGTGCGGGTGCGGGCGATCACGATCGTGCCCGCGCTCCTGCTCTTCGGCGTCGTGATGGTCGCGAACGCCGCGGCGCCGACCCTCCCGCTCTTCCTCATCGCGGCCCCGCTCCTCGGCATCGGCCTCGGCGTCTACCAGGCGGTCATCAACAGCGCCGCCCAGTCGGTCACCCCCGCCTGGGCGCTCGGGCGCACGATGTCGCTGCTCTCGCTCGGCAACGCGGGCCTCGCCCCGATCGGCGCGATCGCGCTGGGCCTGCTCATCGACGTGACCAACGGCCAGGTCGGCCTCGCCGTCGGCGCGGCCGCGTGCCTCATCGCGGCCGCCGCGGCGTGGCCCGTCCTGCGTCGCCGGAAGGAGGCGACCGCATGACGCTCACCCTCGGAACGGTCGGGCGGGATGTCCCGCTCGAGGTCCTCGACGCCGCGGGTGCCCGGGTCGTTCGGCTCCGCGGTCGTGCGGGCACCGACCTCGGCCCCGCCGACGCCTACCTCGGCACGGGCGTCGACCCCGCCGTCCGGGCGCTCCTCGCCGGGCTGCTGGAGTCGGGGTTCGCCGGACTCGACGGCATCGTCGTCGGCAGCGACACGGACGCCTCCCGCCGCCTCTACTACCTGCTGCGCGAGTTGCGCCGCGTCGACCCGGCCGCGGGAGTGCCGCCCGTGCACCTCGTCGACGTCCTGCACCTGCCGCGCGAGACCTCCCGGCGCTACACGCTCGCGAAGGTGCGGGAACTCCGCGCCGTCGTCGAGCGCTGGACCGGCACGACGATCACCGACGACGCGCTGCGGGATGCCGCCGCCCGCCGCGATGCCGCCCGGCTCGCCGCGCGCGACCTGCTCGCCCACCGCCGCTCGGACCCCGCCCGGCTGAGCGGCGCCCGCTTCCTCGACGCCCTCCTCGCGGGCGACACATTCGACCCCGACGCGCACGCCGCGCTGCTGCGGGCCGTCGAGCCCGGAGAACCGCTCGCCGGCCGCCGCGTGCTGCTCACCGGCAGCGGGCACGACGACTCGCGGGTGACCGCGGCGATCGAGGCGGCCGGAGCCGTCGTCGTCGCCGACGACCACCCCGACGGCGAGCTCGGGCTCGAGTCGCTCGCGGGGGCCGGCGGCGCCGACCCGCTCGCCGCGATCGCCGCGCGCTGGCACGCCGACGGTCCGACGCCGCAGCGCGCGTCGACCCCGCGGCGCGCCGCGGCGACCGCCGCCCGGGCCCGCGCGGCGGGGGCGGAGCTCATCGTCGCCTACGTGCGCGAGCGCGACGACGCCCCCCTGTGGGAGGCGACCGCGCAGTCGCGCGCGGCCGGCATCCCCGTCGTGCTCCTCACCCGGCAGCGCTACGGCGAAGTCGACATCCCGGCTCTGGAGGAGGCGCTGTGACGAAGCGGCTGGAGAGCGCACGGATCGCGCTCGAGCACCAGAAGGAGTGGTTCGCCGGGGTGCACCGGCACGCCGAGTCCGGCGGCCTCGTCGCCCTCGTCAACGCCGACACCCCGCACGAGGTGCTGCGCGCGTTCGACATCCCCTACGTCGTCAACCAGTGGTGGGCGTCGGTCGCGGCGTCGCGCGGCGGGGCGCAGCGCTACCTCGACCTCGTCGCGGCGGAGGGCTACCCGCGCGACTCGGAGACCTACAACGCGATCGGCCTCGGCGCCGCGTTCGACCCCGATCCCGCGACGGCGCCGTGGGGCGGGCTGCCCCGGCCGTTCCTCGTCGTCGGCGACCTCACCGGCGACCTGACCGGCAAGATCTTCGACGCGTGGGAGGCATCCGGCGACGTCGAGTTCTACCCGTTCGAGGACACCGCGCAGGCGCAGGCGGAACCCGAGTGGTGGGGCGACCTCGCGATCGCCTGGGAGCGGTACACCGACTCCGACCGGCTCGACCTCATGGTCGCCGAGATCCGCGGGCTCATCCGGCTGCTCGAGGAGCGCACCGGGTCGTCGTTCGACGCCCCGCGCTTCCGGGAGATCATGGCGCTCGGCAACGAGCAGGCCGAGTGGAACCGGCGCACGCGCGACCTCATCGCGGCGGCCCGGCCGCTGCCCGTGGGGATCACCGACGTCATCCCGGCGGTCATGCTGCCGCAGTGGCACCGCGGGTCCGAGTGGGGACTCGAGGCCGCGCGACGGCTGCACGACGAGGTCGCGGAGCGCATCGAGGCCGGCGCCGCCGTCGTGCCGGAGGAGCGCGCGCGGCTCATGTGGATCGGCCGCGGGTTGTGGTTCGACATGGACTTCTATCGGCACTTCGAGGAGCGCTACGGCGCCGTCTTCGTGTGGTCGATGTATCTCGCGATCGCCGCCGACGGCTACGCCCGCTACGGCGACGACCCGATCCGGGCGCTCGCGTCGCGCTTCACCGGATTCGTCGAGAAGCTCTACGTGCCCCCGCAGTCGGTCGAGTGGTACGTCGCCGAGGCCCGCCGGCACGGGGTCGACGGAGTCGTGCACCTCGTCTCCGACGACCCGCGCGGCTCGTGGGCGACCACGCGCGCGCTGCGGGCGGCGGGCATCCCGGTGTTCGAGCTGCACGCGGAGAACTCGGACGAGTCCGGGTACGACGTCGACGGGGTGCGCGCCGACGTCGCCGCCTGGCTCGAGCGCGAGGTGCTCGCGGGGCGCTGACCCACCCCCCGAGTCGCGACTCGGCGGAGTGGGCGGGGGGCTAGAGGCGCTGGGCGAGGCGGTGGTAGGCGGCGTTCCAGCGCAGTTCGCGCTCGAAGGAGTCGAGGGTCGTGTGCTCGTCGATCACGAGCAGCTCGATGCCGCTCATCCGCGCGAACTCGCGCAGCACGTCGACGCCGACCTGCGTCGTCATCACGGTGTGGTGCGCGGCGCCCGCGCTGAGCCACGCGGCCGCGGCCGTGTGGAAGTCGGGCCGCGACTTCCACACCGCGTGCCCGACGGGGAGCTTCGGCATCGGCGCGGGCAGGTCGACGTTGTCGACGACGTTGGCGACGAGCCGGAACCGGTCACGCAGGTCGGTCAGGGCGACGACGAGCGCGGGGCCCGGGTCGGCCGTGAAGACCAGGCGCACGGGGTCGGCCTTGCCGCCGATGCCGAGCGGCGCGATGAGCAGGCGCGGCGTCTTCGTCGTGAGCGACGGGCTCACCTCGAGCATGTGCGCGCCGAGGCTGAGCTCCTCGCCCGGGGCGAGGTGGTACGTGTAGTCCTCCATGAGGGAGGCGCCGCCCGGCAGGCCCGCGCCCATGACGGCGGCGGTGCGCACGAGCACCGCGGTCTTCCAGTCGCCCTCGGCGCCGAAGCCGTAGCCGTCGGCCATGAGGCGCTGCACGGCGAGACCGGGGAGCTGCTTGAGCGCGCCGAGGTCCTCGAACGAGTCGGTGAACGCCGTGAAGCCGCCTGACTCGAGGAAGCCGCGCAGGCCCGCCTCGATGCGCGCGCCGTCGCGCAGCGACTCGTGCCGCTCGCCGCCGGGGAGCAGCTCGGGCGCGACGTCGTAGAGGTCGAGGTATTCGGCGACGAGCTCGTCGACGGCGGAGTCGGGCGCGGCGTCCACCGCGGCGACGAGGTCGTTGACGCCCCACGAGTTGACCTGCACGCCGAGGCGGATCTCCGCCTCCGTCTTGTCGCCCTCGGTGACGGCGACGTAGCGCATGTTGTCGCCGAAGCGCGCGAGCCTCATCGTGCGGGTGGCATCCCGGCCCGCGGCGGCGCGCGCCCAGGTGCCGACCCGCTGCTGCACGACGGGCGACGAGGCGTGCCCGACGACGGTCGTGCGGGGCACCCCGAGGCGGGTCTCGATGTAGCCGAACTCGCGGTCGCCGTGCGCGGCCTGGTTGAGGTTCATGAAGTCGAAGTCGATGTCGCCCCACGGCAGGTCGACGTTCGCCTGCGTGTGCAGGTGCAGCAACGGCTTCTGCAGCGCCTCGAGACCGGCGATCCACATCTTCGCGGGCGAGAAGGTGTGCATCCAGGCGATGACGCCGATGACGTCGTCGTCGGAGTTCGCGTCGAGCATCACCCGGCGGATGGCGTCGCTGTCGGTCAGCACGGGCTTCCACTCGACGGTGACCGGCACGTCGCCCGACCCCTGGAGGTGGGCGGCGACGTCGCGCGACTGCTCCGCCACCTGGCGCAGCGTCTCCTCGCCGTAGAGCCCCTGGCTCCCGGTGAGGAACCAGACGCGCTTCGCGGCGAGGTCGGGGACGATGGATCGGCTCATGTCGGTCCTTCCGGTCAGAGCACCTCGGCGGCCACGCGCTCGACGGCGAGGCCGCGGCGGTAGCGCTCGAGGTAGGCGGCGAATCCCGCGACGTCCGCGGGGTCGGGGTCGGCGGTGGTGAACGCGGCGCCGGCGAAGGCGCGGTCGCGCAGGAAGTCGTCGAGCGGGATGCCCCCGCCCTCGGCGGCGTAGGCGGCGAGCAGCGCGATGCCCCACGCTCCGCCCTCGGAGGCGGTCGCGGCGACCGAGACCGGCACGCCGAGCGCGGCGGCGAGCACGCGCTGCCCGACGCCCTCGGTGCGCAGCAGCCCGCCGTGGGCGAGCATCCGGTCGAGGGCGACGCCCTCCTCGGCGAGCGCGTCCATGCCGATGCGCAGGGTCGCGAAGACGCCGTAGAGCTGGGCGCGCGCGACGTTGGCGAGCGAGTAGTCGGCGTCGGGGGTGCGGGTGACGAGCGGCCGGCCGGCGTCGAGTCCGGCGACCGGTTCGCCGGCGAGCTGGTTGTAGGCGAGCACGCCGCCCGCGTCGGGCGCGCCGGCGAGCGCCTCGCGCAGGAGGGTCGCGAAGACCGTGTCGGGGTCGAGCGGCATCCCGGCGGCTTCGGCGAAGCGCGTGAACTGCGCCGCCCACGCGCCGAGCTCGCTCGCGCCGTTGTTGCAGTGCACCATCGCAACCTCGTCGCCCGCGGGGGTCGTGACGACGTCGACGCCGGGATGCGCCTGCCGCAGCCGGCGCTCGAGCACGACCATCGCGAAGACGCTCGTGCCGACGCTCACGTTGCCGGTGCGCGGGGCGACGGCGCCGGTGGCGACCATCCCCGTGCCCGCGTCGCCCTCGGGCGGGCACGCGACGGCACCGGGGCGCAGCCGGCCCGTGGGATCGAGCAGCGCGGCGCCCTCGGCGGTGAGCGAACCCGCGGGCTGCCCCGCGACGCGCACGGCGGGCAGCAGCTCGCGCAGCGGCACGGCGAGCGCGGATCCGGCGACGAGCTGGTCGTAGCGGCCGAGCAGCCGGGCGTCGTAGTCGCGCGTCGCCGGGTCGATCGGGAACATCCCGGAGGCGTCCCCGACGCCGAGCACGCGCTCCCCCGTGAGGCGCTCGTGCACGAGGCCGGCGAGGGTCGTGAACGAGCGGATACGGGGTACGTGCGGCTCGTCGTCGCGCACCGCCTGGTGCAGGTGGGCGATCGACCAGCGCTGCGGGATGTTGACGCCGAAGAGGAGCGAGAGCTCGTCGGCGGCTTCCCCGGTCCTCGTGTTGCGCCAGGTGCGGAACGGCACGAGCAGCCCCCCGTCGGCGTCGAACGCGAGGTAGCCGTGCATCATCGCCGAGACCCCGATCGCGCGGAGGGTCTCGATCGCGACGCCGTAGCGCTGCTCGACCGTCGCGGCGAGGTCGGCGTAGGCGGCGCGCATCCCGGCCCAGACGTCGTCGAGGGCGTAGGTCCACATCCCGTCGGCGTAGGCGTTCTCCCACTCGTGGGATCCGGTGGCGAGCACGTCGCCGAGGTCGTCGCCGACGAGGCACGCCTTGATGCGGGTCGACCCGAACTCGATGCCGAGGCTCGCGCGTCCCGCGGCGATCTGCTCCGCGCTCACCGCCGCTCGTCCCCGGTCTGGCCGTAGACGTTCTGGTAGCGCGCGTAAAGCGCGTCGATGCTCTCCTGCGGGATGGGGATGACCTCGCCGCCGGCCCGCGCGAAGTGCACGGTGCGCGCGGCGTCTTCGCACATGACGGCGGCCTTGACCGCGTCGCGCGTGCTCACGCCGATCGTGAACGGCCCGTGGTTCTGCATGAGCACGGCGCGCGAGCGGTGGCCGCGGAGGGTCTCGACGATGCCGCGGCCGATCGAGTCGTCGCCGATGATCGCGAACGGGCCGACCGGGATGGGCCCGCCGAACTCGTCGGCCATCGCGGTCGTCACGCACGGGATCTCCTCGCCGCGCGCGGCCCACGCGACGGCGTAGGGCGAGTGGGTGTGCACCACCCCGCCGACGTCGGGCATGTGGCGGTAGACGTAGGCGTGGGCGGCGGTGTCGCTCGACGGGCTGCGCTCGCTGCCGAGGCTGCCCGGCACGACGACGCCGCCGAGATCGCACAGGATCATCGACTCCGGGGTCAGCTCGTCGTAGCCGACGCCGGAGGGCTTGATCACGAACAGGTCGGTGCCGGGTACGCGCCCGGAGACGTTGCCGCCGGTCCAGACGACGAGGCCGTAGCGCACGAGTTCGGCGTGCAACGCCGCGACCTCGGCGCGCACGGCGGCGACCGCCGGATCCTCGGGCGTCGTCCCGCTCATGCAGCCTCCTCGATGCTCCGGGCCGATGTTATCGCTCACAGCGGCGTTCGCCAACCGCTCACAATCGGCGGAGCGGAGGGGTCACGCCGAGCTCCACCTGCTCGCCGCGCGATCCCTGAGTTCGCAAGGGATCCGGGCCCTCGTTACCCAATCGTTACCGAATCGCGGTTGCGGCGGCGCGGAATGTGAAGGCTAACATTCAGCGCGACGGCACTCCCCCGAACGCGGGTGCCGCCGCACATCCCCAGCACCGGCGTAGCCGCCGGCCAGAACGAGGAGGTTTTGGCAATGAAGAAGAAGCGCCTGATCGGCGGGCTCGCGGTTGCCGCGACGCTCGCCCTCGCCGCCACCGGCTGTGCCGGCGGGGGCGCGGGTGGAGGCGACGAGGGTGGCCTCATCACCGTCGGATTCGCTCAGACCGGATCCGAGAGCGGCTGGCGTGCCGCGAACACCGAATCGATGAAGGCGGCCTTCTCGGAGGAGAACGGCTTCGAGCTGATCTTCAACGCGGCCGACAACAAGATCGAGGCGCAGATCGCCGCGGTCCGCAGCTTCATCAACCAGGGCGTCGACGCGATCGTCATCGCGCCGATCGTCGAAGACGGATGGGACGACGTCCTCACCGAGGCCAAGGAGGCCGGCATCCCGGTCATCCTCGAAGACCGCACGGTCTCGGCGTCGGAGGACCTCTACGCGGCGTGGGTCGGCCTCGACTTCCGCAAGGAGGGCGTGATCGCCGGCGAGTGGGCGGCCGAGAACTACGGCTCCACCCCGACGAACATGGTCGTGCTCGAGGGCACCACCGGGTCGGCTCCCGCCAACGACCGCGCCGAGGGCTTCGCCGAGGCGATCAAGGGCACCCAGATCACGGTGCTCGACTCGCAGACCGGTGAGTTCACGCGCGCCAACGGCAAGACCGTCATGGAGGGGTTCCTGCAGAAGTACGGCGACACGATCGACCTCGTCTACGCGCACAACGACGACATGGCGCTGGGCGCGATCGACGCGATCGAGGCCGCGGGTCTCAAGCCCGGCGAGGACATCAAGATCATCTCGATCGACGCGGTGAAGGACGGCATGCTCGCCCTCATCGACGGGAAGATCAACTTCATCGTCGAGTGCAACCCGCTCCTCGGCGAGCTCGCCGCGCAGCTGGTCAAGGACGCTCTCGCCGGATCGATCTCGGAGCGCGTCGTCTACGTGGAGGACCAGTCCTTCACGCCGGAGCAGGCCGCCGAAGTGATCGACGAGCGCCTGTACTGATCGCTCACCCCGGGTCCGCCGGAGGGTCCTCGCGATCCTCCGGCGGACCTGCCACCATGAACCGCAGAAAGCGAACCGCGCCATGACCGAGGACACCGCCGTCCGACCGATCGTCACGATGACCGGAATCACCATCCGGTTCCCCGGCGTGCTCGCGCTCGACGGCGTCGACTTCGCGCTCCTCCCGGGCGAGGTGCACGCCCTCATGGGCGAGAACGGCGCCGGCAAGTCGACCCTCATCAAGGCCCTCACCGGCGTCTACGCGATCGACGAGGGCTCCCTCGTCGTCGACGGCACGGAGCGCGTCTTCTCCTCCACGGCCGACGCGCAGGAGGCCGGCATCTCGACCGTGTACCAGGAGGTCAACCTCTGCGGGAACCTCTCGGTCGGCGAGAACGTCATGCTCGGCCACGAGGTGCGTCGCGGCGCCGGCATCGACTGGCGCGCCACCCACGCCGCCGCGGCCGAGCACCTCGCCGCCCTCGGCGTCTCGATCGACACCCGGTCGATCCTCTCCAGCCACTCCATCGCCCTGCAGCAACTCGTCGCCATCAGCCGCGCCATGGTCACCGACTCGCGCGTGCTCATCCTCGACGAGCCCACGTCGAGCCTCGACCGCGGCGAGGTCGAGCAGCTGTTCGGTGTCGTGCGGGGTCTGCGCGACCGCGGCGTCGCCATCCTCTTCGTCTCGCACTTCCTCGACCAGGTGTACGAGATCTCCGACCGCATCACCGTGCTGCGCAACGGGCGCCTCATCGGGGAGTTCCCGATCGCCGAGCTGCCCAAGAGCGAACTCGTCGCCCACATGCTCGGCCGCGAGTTCGACGAACTCGAGTCCCTCGCCCGCGTCGCCGAGCGCTCCATCGACCGCTCCGCGGCGCCCGTCGTCTCCGCCACCGACCTCGGCCGCCGCGGAGTGCTCTCCCCCGCCGACCTCGAGGTCTACGACGGCGAGGTCGTCGGCATCGCCGGGCTGCTCGGCTCCGGTCGCACCGAGCTCGTGCGCCTGCTCTACGGCGCCGACCACGCCGACACCGGCAGCGTCGAGGTGCGCGGCACGTCGGCGCGCGTGACCACGCCGCGGCACGCGATCGAGCACCGCATCGCCTTCTCCTCCGAAGACCGCCGCGCGGAAGGCGTCATCGGGGATCTCACCGTCGCCGAGAACATCGTGCTCGGCATCCAGGCCCGGCGCGGCTGGCTGCGCAAGGTCGGCCGCGCCGAACAGGACTCCGTCGTCTCGGAGTACATCTCGGCGCTCGGCGTCCGCCCCGCCGACCCGAACGCGCTCGTGCGCAACCTCTCCGGCGGCAACCAGCAGAAGGTGCTGCTCGCGCGCTGGCTCGCGACCGCGCCGCAGCTGCTCATCCTCGACGAGCCCACGCGCGGGATCGACGTCGGCGCGAAGGCCGACATCCAGCGCAAAGTCGCGGAGCTCGCCGCCCAAGGCCTCGCCGTCGTCTTCATCTCCTCCGAGCTCGAGGAGGTGGTGCGCCTCGCGCAGCGCATCATCGTGATGCGCGACCGCGCCAAGGTGGGGGAACTCGACACCCGGGGCACGAGCGTCGACGACGTCGTCGCCGCGATCGCCGCGGAAGACCGGAAGGCCGCCTCATGACCAGGCTCCTCAGACATCGGCTCGTACTGCCGATCGCGGCGCTCCTCGCGCTCGTGCTCGTCAACACCCTCTCCCGGCCGACGTTCCTGTCGGTGACGATCCGCGACGGGCAGTTGTACGGGTCGATCATCGACATCCTGCGCAACAGCGCCCCGCTCATGCTCGTCGCCCTCGGCATGACGCTCGTCATCGCGACGCGCGGCATCGACCTCTCCGTCGGCGCCCTCATGGCGGTGTCGGGCGCCGTCGCCCTGACCGTCATCGCGGGAGCGGACGACCCCGCCGCGCCGGGCACCCTCGTCCTGGCGATCGGGCTCGGCGTGCTCGTGACCCTCGTCTTCGGGGCGTGGAACGGATTCCTGGTCGCCGTCTTGGGCATCCAACCGATCATCGCCACGCTCGTGCTCATGCTCGCCGGCCGCGGCATCGCGCTGCTCATCACCGGCGGTTTCATCACGACGGTGACGAGCCCGCCATACCGCTTCATGGCGCAGGGCTACGTGCTCGGCCTGCCGTTCGCGTTCTACGTGTCGCTCGCCGCCATCCTGCTCGTCGCCGTCATCGAGCGGCGCACCGCGCTCGGGATGCTCACCGAAGCGGTCGGCATCAACCCCGAGGCGAGCCGGCTCGCGGGCGTGCGCTCGCGCGGGATCGTGTGGGGCGCCTACGCCGCGTCGGGCCTCCTCGCCGGGCTCGCGGGCATCCTCTACAGCTCCAACATCATGGCCGCCGACGCCAACGCCGCCGGGCAGTACATCGAGCTGGATGCGATCCTCGCGGTCGTCCTCGGCGGCACGTCGCTCATGGGCGGCAAGTTCAGCATCGCGGGCACCGTGATCGGCGTCTTCACCATCCAGACCCTCAAGTCGACGATCACCTTCCTCGGCGTCCCGCCGGCGGTGAGCCCGCTGTTCATGGCGATGGTGGTCGTGATCGTCGTCCTCGTGCAGTCGAGCCGCGTGCGGGGCGCCGTCGCCGCGCTGTGGTCGGCCCTCACCCGGCGCCCGCGGACGGAGGCCACCCGATGAGCACCCTCGCCCCCGGCCGCCTCGGCCTCGCCGAGCGCGTGCACCGCTTCACGAGCCGCCGCGCGTCGTGGATCCCCGTGTTCGCCGCCCTCGGCATCCTCGTCGCGCTGCTCGTCGCGGGTCAGGTGTACTTCGGCAACTTCATCACGCCGCGCGTGCTGTCCTCGCTCCTGCTGGACAACGCGTACCTGCTGATCCTCGCCGTCGGGATGACCTTCGTCATCCTCACCGCGGGCATCGACCTCTCCGTCGGCGCGGTGCTCGCGTTCACGGCGATGCTCGGCGCCCGGCTGATGAGCGAGGGCACACCCGCGATCCTCGTCGTGCCGATCATGCTCATCGGCGGATCGCTCATCGGGCTGCTCATCGGCGTGCTCATCCAGTTCTTCGACGTGCAACCGTTCATCGCCTCGCTCGCCGGGATGTTCGCCGCCCGGGGCCTGGCGTTCCTGGTGAGCCTGTCGTCGATCAAGGTCGAGGACCCGGGCATCCTGTGGCTCCAGCAGAAGCTGTTCTACATCGACGGCTGGTTCCTCTCGCCGACCGGTGTCATCGCCCTGCTCGTCGTCGTCGCGGGCGCCCTCGTGCTCCAGTTCACGCGCTTCGGCCGCACCGTCTACGCGATCGGCGGCAACGAGCAGTCGGCGCGGCTCATGGGTCTCCCGGTGGTGCGCACGAAGCTGCTCGCCTACGTCATCAGCGGCTTCTGCGCGGGCCTCGCCGGCGTCGTGTTCACCGCCTACCAGGGCGCCGGATACCCGCTCAACGGCATCGGCACCGAACTCGACACGATCGCCGCGGTCGTCATCGGCGGCACGCTGCTGACCGGCGGATCCGGCTTCGTCATCGGCTCGATGATCGGCGTCTTCGTGTACGGCACCATCAAGACCGCGATCTCGTTCCTCGGCGTCGAGCAGTCGTGGACGCGCATCACCATCGGCGCCCTCCTGCTCGTGTTCGTCGTCGTCCAGCGCGTGATCGTCGCGCGGGCCGCCCGGCGATGACCTCCCGCGCGGGGGCCGTGCCCGACAGAATGTGAGCCATGGGCGAACCGACGACGGTGCCGGTTCTCGAGGTGTCGGGCGCGACGGTGCGCTTCGGCCGCGAGACCGTGCTCGACGACGTCGCGTTCCGCATGTTCCCCGGCGAGGTGCACTCGCTCATGGGCGAGAACGGCGCGGGCAAGTCGACGCTCGTCAAGGCGATCACCGGCGCCCTCGCCCTCGACGCGGGCGAGATCCGGATGTCGGGCGAGGTCGTGCGCATCGGCTCGCCGCTCGAGGCGCAGCGGCTCGGCATCCGCACCGTCTACCAGGAGATCGACCTCCTGCCGAATCTGTCGGTCGCCGAGAACATCCTGCTCGGGCGGGAGCCCCGGCGCTTCGGCGGCATCGACTGGCGCGCGACCCGGCGCCTCGCCCGGGAGGCCCTCGCCGGACTCGGGCTCGACATCGACCCGGCGTCGCTTCTCGGCACGCACTCCGTCGCCGTGCAGCAGCTCGTCGCGATCGCCCGCGCGGTGTCGGCGGAGGCGCGCGTGCTCATCCTCGACGAGCCGACGTCGAGCCTCGACGCCGACGAGGTCGCCGAGCTGTTCCGCATCGTGCGGGAGCTCACCGAGCGCGGCGTCGCCGTGCTGTTCATCTCGCACTTCCTCGACCAGGTCTACGAGCTGTGCGACCGCGTCACCGTGTTGCGCGCGGGCGCCGTCGTCGGCGAGTACCGCACGACCGAGCTGCTGCGCATCGACCTCGTCGAGAAGATGCTCGGCCGCTCGCTCGCCGACCAGCCCAAGCGTCGGCCCGCCGACCCCGAGCAGGAGACGCCCGTCGTGCTCGAGGGCCGTGACCTCCGCCGCGGCGCCCGCACGCGCGGCGTCGACGTCGAGGTGCGCGAGACGGAGGTCGTCGGGATGGCGGGCCTCCTCGGCGCCGGCCGCACCGAGCTGGCGCGCCTCCTCTCCGGCGTCGACCGGCCCGACACGGGCGTGCTCGTGCTCGACGGGAAGGATGCCAGGCTGCGCGGCCCGCGCCGGGGCATCGCGCTCGGCATCGCCTACTCCTCGGAGGACCGGCGGGCCGAGGGCATCGTCGCCGACCTGACGGTGCGCGAGAACATCGTGCTCGGCATCCAGGCGCAACGCGGGGTGCTCCGCCCGATGAGCAAGGCGCGGCAGACCGAGCTCGCGGCGAGCTGGATCGAGGCGCTCGGCATCCGTCCCGCCAACCCGGAGGCGATCGCCGGGACCCTCTCCGGCGGCAACCAGCAGAAGGTCATGCTCGCCCGGCTCCTCGCGCTCGCGCCGCGCCTGCTCGTGCTCGACGAGCCGACTCGGGGCATCGACGTCGGCGCTAAAGTCGAAGTCCAGAATCTCGTCGGGGAGCTGGCGGAGAACGGGATGTCCGTCGTGTTCATCTCGGCCGAACTCGAGGAGGTGCTGAGGGTGTCGACCCGGATCGTCGTCGTGCGCGACGGACTCGCGGTCGCCGACGTCAGTCCCGACGACGTCTCGAGCGCCTCCCTCCTCGCCCTGGTCTCGCGCAGCGATGACGGAGCCTGAGCCGAAGCGGCGCGGCGGGGACGAACCCGGTGCCCGCGCCGCCAACATCTTCGACGTCGCGCGCCTCGCGGGCGTGTCGCACCAGACCGTCTCGCGCGTGCTCAACGACCTGCCGAACGTGCGGCCGGCGACCCGCGCCCGGGTCGAGCAGGCGATCGCGCAACTGCGCTACAGCCCCTCCCCCGCGGCGCGCGCCCTCGTCACCCGGCGCACCCGCACGATCGGGCTCGTCGCCCCCGGGACCTCCGACTACGGCCCGTCGTCGATCACGACGCACTTCAACCTCGCCGCCCGGGCCGCCCGCTACAGCGTCGACACCGTCACCCTGCTCGACTCCGAGCCGTCGGGCGTGCGCGCGATCGTCGAGGCGCTGCTGCGCCAGCGGGTGGATGCGATCGTGCTCATCGTCGAGGACGTCACCGTGCTCGACGTCGTGCGCGGGCTCGACATCGGCGTGCCGTTCGTCGCCGTCGCGGCCTCCGCCCGGCGCGGACCCACGGTCGTGTCGATCGACCAGTACCGCGGGGCGCGCTCGGCGGTGCGGCACCTCGTCGAGCTCGGGCACTCCCGCATCCTGCACGTCGCCGGCCCGTCCCGGTCGCCCGACGCGATCGAGCGCGTGCGCGGCTGGCGCGACGAGCTCGCGGCGCACCGGCTCGAGGCGGTGGAGCCGGTGCACGGCGACTGGTCGCCGGCGAGCGGCTACGACATCGGCCGCGCGCTCGACCTCGCGCAGGCGACGGCGGTCTTCGCGGCGAACGACCACATGGCGATCGGGCTGCTCTCGGCGCTGCGCGAGCGCGGCTTCGACGTGCCGGAGCGGGTGAGCGTCGTCGGCTTCGACGACCTCCCCGAGGCCGGGTTCCTCTACCCGCCGCTCACGACGGTGCGGCAGGACTTCGCCGCCCTCGGCGCCCTCATCATGCAGAAAGTGCTGCTCGCGATCGAGGAGCCCGACACCGTCACCGAGTCGACCCCCCTGCCGACGTCCCTCGTCATCCGGGGCTCCACCCGTCCCCCGGCGTGACGTGATGCCGAGTCGCGGCCTTTCGCCGCGACTCGACGTGAAATGTGGCGGAAGTCCGCGACTCGATGGAACACGGGTGCGGGGCGCGCGGGGCGGGTCAGCCGATGGCGGTGGCGACGACGCGGGCCATCGACTGGCGGATGACGTGGTCGACGCCGTTGACCTTGTGCTCGGTGACGCCCCGCAGGTTCGCGACGATCTTCAGCCCCGCCGGGTGCAGGAACGGGTCGAGCGTGCCGTAGACGAGGTGGATGGGCGCGGTCACCTCGACGAGGTCGCTCACCGTGGTCTGCGACTCGATCGCGTTCTGCAGCGACTTCACGAACGCGGTCCAGTTGCGCTCCGACACGTCGAGCAGGTTCTTGATCGGCGAGAGCTTCACCAGCCCCGCGGCGGCGCGCATCGTGAACTGCTTGTTGGCGCGCAGGAACTCGTACACCTTGAGGTAGAGCCCCTGGGCGGCGCGGTCCATCGGGCGGCCGAGCTCCCCCGGCGTGAGGTAGACCGGCGGGCTCACCAGCACGAGCCGCGTGACGCTCTTGCGGTAGGTCGCGGCGTAGCGCGCGGCGATGAGCGACCCCATCGAGTGCCCGACGAGCACGAAGCGCTTCAGCTTGAGCTGCTTGAGCGTGCGGTGCAGCGCGGCGACGTGGTCTTCGAGGGTGTACTCGAGATCCTCGGGGGCCGGCGACTCGCCGAATCCGAGCAGGTCGATCGAGATGACGCGGTGCCGGTCGCTTACGAGCGGGACGACGAACTCGAACGTCACCGAGCTCGACGCGATGCCGTGCAGCAGCACGACGGGCGGGCCGTCACCGGCATCCCCCGCGACATGGAGAAGGGGCGGCCGCCGGACGAGATCCTGCAACCACCCCATGCCGCCATGTTAGGGGTGCGCCGCGAGGGGCGACGCGCTGCCCGGGGCGTCAGTCGTCGCGGAGGTTCTCCTTGTACTCGTTCTTGGCGTGCACCGCGTCGCGGTCGGCCTCGGCCTTGCGCACCTCAGCGTCCGCCTGCATCTCGTCGACGCGGTCCGAGACGCGCTCCTTGGTGTCGTCGAAGGCCTCGCCGATCTTCTTGCCGGTCGCCTCGGCGGCGTCCTTCGCGCTCTCCATGAAACCCATGTCGTCCTCCTTGTGGGATTCCCTTCATCGGGACCCCGTCACCGGGGTGCCCTCGACGCTAGGCGCCCGCCGGGCGCGGCGGGAGGAGGTTGACAGCACCCGGGAGCGGGCGTATGCCGTGACGGAATCGTGACCGGCTGACGCTCGAATCGTGATGAACGTTGTGTGGTGCTCGGCCCCGCGCGACCCTAGCGTCGAGGCCATGAGGCGCATCACATCCGCAGGGTCCGGTCTCCTCCTCGCCGCGCTCCTCCTCACGGGGTGCAGCGCCGCCTCCTCGGGCGGCGGCGACTCCTTCGAGGAGCCGGGCGTCGCCGCACCGGGCTACGCCGGCGAGGACCTGGACGGCGGTGCCTACGACGAGCAGGGCGACCGGGATGTCATCGTCACCGGCTCGATGACCGTCACCGCCGAATCCCCCCTCGACGCCGCGCGCGACGCCGTGCGCATCGTGCAGACCGCGGGCGGCCGCGTGGACGCCCGCACCGAGTACGCCCCGTCGCACGGCGACCGCGGCAGCGCGACGCTGCTGCTGCGCATCCCCGCCGACAAGCTGCAGGACGTGCTCGACGACCTCGCCGCGCTCGGGGTCGACGGGAAGGCGGATGAGGTGACGACGTCGAGCGACGACGTCACCGCGTACGTCACCGACCTCGAGTCGCGCATCGCGACCCAGCGCGGCATCATCGAGCGGCTCAACGCGCTCTTCACGCAGGCCAAGTCGATCGAGGACCTCATCCAGCTCGAGACCCAGATCGCGCAGCACCAGGCCGAGCTGGAGAGCCTGCTCGCCCAGCAGCGCAGCATCGCCGACCAGGTGTCGATGTCGACGATCCAGCTCCACCTCCGCTCGGAGGCGGAGGCGCCGGTCGAGCAGCCGATGGACTTCCTCACCGGGCTCCAGTCCGGCTGGACCGCGTTCGTCGCGTTCTTCTCCGGGCTGCTCGTCGCCCTCGGGGTGCTGCTGCCGTGGATCGTGACCGCGGGGCTCGTCACCGCGGTCGTCGTGCTCCTCGTGAAGCGCCGCCGCGCGAAGGCGACGGCGGAGTAGCCGGTCTCCCGGCGCCGGGACGGGCCCTGGATCCCAGGGGCCGCCCCCGTCCCGGCGACGGAAACCGTCAGGGGGTCAGTGCGACACCGCCCCCTCGGCGCCGATCCCGGTGAGGGACCGCACCTCCATCTCGGACTGCTTGCGGGCATCCTCCCGCTTGCGGTCGGTGATCGTGCCGAGCCAGCCCAGCAGGAACGCGAGCGGGATCGACACGATGCCGGGGTTCGACATCGGCCAGAAGTGGAAGTCGACACCCTGGATCATCGAGGTCGACAGGCCTGTCGCCTCGTTGACCGGGGCACCCGACACGACGGGCGAGAAGACGATCAGGATGATCGCCGACGCGAGTCCGCCGTACATGCTCCACAGGGCGCCGCGCGTCGTGAACCGCTTCCAGAACAGCGAGTAGACGATCGTCGGCAGGTTCGCCGACGCCGCGATCGCGAAGGCGAGCGCCACGAGGAAGGCCACGTTCTGCCCGTTCGCCGCGATGCCGCCGACGATCGCCAGCAGACCGATCACGAGCACCGTGCGGCGCGCGACCTTCACCTCGGCACCGGGCGCCGGGTTTCCCTTCTTGATGACGCTGCCGTAGATGTCGTGCGCGAACGACGTCGCCGCGGTGATCGTGAGCCCGGCGACGACCGCGAGGATCGTCGCGAACGCGACCGCCGAGATGATGCCGAGCAGGAGCGGCCCGCCGAGTTCGAACGCGAGCATCGGCGCCGCCGAGTTCGCGCCGCCCGGGGCGGCCTTGATCGCGTCGGCGCCGATGAGGGCCGCCGCGCCGTAGCCGAGCACGAGCGTGAACACGTAGAAGATGCCGATGAGCCAGATCGCCCAGACGACGCTGCGCCGGGCCTCCTTCGCCGTCGGCACCGTGTAGAACCGCATGAGCACGTGCGGCAGGGCCGCGGTGCCGAGCACGAGGGCGAGGCCGAGCGACAGGAAGTCGAGCCGGCTCAGATCGCTCGCGCCGTATTGCAGTCCGGGCGCGAGGATCGCATCCGTGCCCGCCGTCTCGACGGCCGCACCGAGCAGCGTCGACAGGCGCCGACGGGTTCCTCCAGCGGCTGCACCTGCCCGAGCCGGAGCCCCTGACCGCGAGCGCTACCGAGATGGGCGAGCGCGCCCCGGATCCCGGCAGCGGTCGCGGATCTCGGTAGCGCTCGCGGCGTCGGCGCTAGTGGGTGCCGACCTCGGTGCCACCCTCGGTCGTGAAGTTCCACGCCGGGACGATGCGCACGCGGCCGAGGCGCCACAGCCCGTGCTCGCGCACGAGCTCGATCTCGTAGTGCCCGCCGGCGGTGCTGAACGACTTGCCGGTCGCGTCGTCGGCGTGCGTGGCGAGCAGCGTCATCCGCGCCTTCGCCTTCGTCGCGCCGGGGAGCACGTCGATCTGGTGGCCGGCGCTCACGTGGTGGAGAGCCGCGTAGTGCCCGAGGTCCTTGCGCACGTGCTCGGCGAGGCCCGCGCGGCCGCGGTGGCCGCCCCACGGGGTGACGAGTTCGCCGTCCTCGGCGTAGAGCCGGGCGAGGCCCTCGAAGTCGAACGAGTCGACGCAGCGCGCGAGGTTCTTGAGCAGCTCGGTGATCTCGCGCTCCTCGATCATGGTGTCGAGCAGGCGCTCGCGGTCCTCACGGCCGGTCGGCGCCGGCGCGTACCCGTCCTCGAGCGGGGCGTCGACGCGGATGCGCATGAGCCCGAGCATGGACGCGAGGCCGCGGTAGTAGGCGACGAGGGCGAGCACCTCGACGACGGCCTGCCGGTCGAAGACGCGGGTGAGCTCCTCGAACTCGGCGTGCGGCTCGGCGACGCGCGCGTTGGCGCGCACGAAGCGGGCGAGCACGTGCTCGCGGCGGTCCTCGAGCGGGTCGCCCGCGAGCACCGCGCGCACCTCGTCCTCGGAGACCCCGGCCGCGCGGGCGGTCGGCACGTGCACGCTCAGCTCGTACTCGGCGCCCAGCTCGGCGGCGAGGGCGAGGATGCCGATCTCCCGCTCGCGCGGGCTGAGCGAGACGGCGGTGCGCAGGGCGGCACCGAGCTGCTGGAGGGGTCCTCCGACGCTCGGGGCGGCGAGCAGGATGCCGAACGGGCCGTTGAGGGAGCCGTCCTCGGCCGCGATGCCGGGCTGGCCGGGGATGGCGGCGCGGGCACCGCCGACGATCGCCTCGCGCAGTTCCGCGGCCGCGGCATCCAGGTCGCCGAGAAGGAGGCGGGGGTAGCGCTCTCCGGCCACGGGGGCTGCTCCTGCGTCCGTCATGGGATCCTCCTCGATCGACCGCCGCTCATTCTGCGGAACGTATCCTGCACAGCAGAATACTCTCGCACGGCGGGTGCGCGGGATCAGGCGGAGGGGCGCCCCGGCAGCAGGTCGCGGATCGAGCTCGCGATCGACGGGATGCGGTGCGCCACGCGGCCCGCGGGGCCGGAGACGCTGACCGCACCGACGGCGACGCCCGCCCCGTCGCGCAGCACCATCGAGACGGCGGTGAGATCCGACTCCGACTCGGAGCGGTTGACCGCGTAGCCGAGGGTGCGCACCTCCTCGAGCGCGAGCTCGAGTTCGGCGCGCGTGCGGAGCGCGGCATCCGTCCCGCCGGCGAGCTGCTCCTCCGGGTAACGACGGTGCAGCTCCTCGAGCGACAGCTCGGCGAGCAGCGCCTTGCCGGCGGCCGACACGTGCGCGGATTCGCGGGCGCCGATGCGCGTCGCGGCGCGGATGGTGTGGCTGCTCTCGACGCCGTCGACGAACATCACCTCGGTGTCGTTGAGCACGAGCAGGTGGGTGGTCTCGCCGGTGATCTCGGTGAGGCGCTCGAGGATGGGCCGCGTGCGGTCGCGCAGGTCGAGGCCGCCGACGACCTTGGCGCCCACCTCGATGAGAGCCTGGCCGGCGGTGTAGGCGCGGCGCGATCCCTCCTGGTGGAGGAGCCCCTGCGAGACGAGCGTGGCGAGCAGGCGGTGCGCGGTCGACTTGGCGACCCCGAGGCGCTCGGCGACGGCTCCGACCTGCAGTTCGGCGGTGTCGCGCAGCATCAGCAGGATGCGCGCGGCGTTCACCACCGACTCGACGGCGTAGGCATGGGTAGCGGTACTGCTCTTCGTCGAGTTCTCCACACCGGAATACTAGTCACGATCCGGCATCCGCTGTCCGCTATCGGGCGCGGGACGAATTGAGGACGCGCCCCGGGAGAGCTACAGTGTGGGAGACCTCATATTCTGTTCTGAGGTACACGTTCTGACTAGAGGATCATGCGATGACGCACGGCGAAGCACCCGGAACCACCCTCGACACCGACGTCATCGTCGTCGGAGCCGGACCCGCCGGCCTCACCACCGCGATGGAGGTCGCCGCCTCGGGCGCGAAGGTCACCATCCTCGAGAAGCGCGGCGAGCCCGCCCTCTCCCGCGCCGGCGTCGTCCAGCCCCGCGTGCTCGAATTCTTCGCCATGCGCGGCCTCGCCGAGCAGATGATCGCCAAGGGCAAAGAGCTCAACGGGATCAAGCACCGCAACAACGTCGGCATCTGGGCCGGGCTCCCGGGCGTGAACTACAACCTGCTCGACGGCGAATACAACTGGATCCTCGTGCTCTCCCAGATCGAGGTGGAGCGCATCCTCGCCGCCCGCTGCGTCGAACTCGGCGTCGAGATCCGGCGCAACGCGGCAGTCACCGCCGTCACCCAGGACGCCGGCAGCGTCACCGCGACCTACGTCGAGAACGGCGTCGAGAAGACCGCGACCGCGAAGTACCTCGTCGGCGCCGACGGCGGCCGCAGCGCCGTGCGCGAGTCGCTCGGCCTCGCCTGGACCGGCACCGAGGCCCGCAACCTCGCCGTGAACGTCGACGCCGAACTGCCCTTCCCGTTCCCCGCCGACGGCAAGACCGTCGTCATCAACACGACCGCCGGATGGGGCCTGTGCTACCCGCTCAGCGAGCAGGTCACCCGCTTCGCCGTCATCGACGCGCAGACGATGCTCGGCGTCGGCCGCGACTACGTCGTCGACGAGGAATCGGCCTTCCAGTCGCTCGAGCGCGTGTTCGGCAGCGACTACGGCCGCCCGAAGGCCCGCATCTCCCAGTTCCACGACGCCCTGTTCCGGATCGAGACGATCCGCCGCGGCCGCGTCGCCCTCGTCGGCGAGTCGACCCGCATCCACTACCCCGCCTCAGGCGTCGGCATGAACTTCGCCATCCAGGACGCCGCCAACCTCGGCTGGAAGATCGCCGCCGAGGTGCAGGGCTGGGGCCCCGAGAACGTAATCGACAGCTACGAGACCGAGCGCGGGCCGGCGATCGACGACCACCTGGACAACGTGCGGTCGCAGACCGCCATCCAGTTCCGGTTCGACGAGGAGACCGTCGCCCTCAAGGACACCGTGATGAACGACATCCTCCCGGTGCCCGAAGCGCAGAAGGTCATCGCCGCGCGTCTCGCCGGCTTCTCCACCCACTACGGCGACGGCACCGGCCTCGTCGGCGGACGCATCGGCGACCAGCCGCTCATCGGCGGCGGACGCCTCTTCGACGCCATCGACGCCTCCGGCTACACCCTCGTGCAGCCGGCCGGGGCCGCCGCGGTCCAGGGCGGCAAGCACCTCGCCGTCGTGCAGGCCGAGATCCCCGGCGCGGAAGGCGAGCACGTGCTCGTCCGCCCGGACGGCTACGTCGACTTCGTCGGCGACGCCCCCGCCGTCGCAGTGCGCATCCAGGAGCTGCGCCTGCTGTAACCCTCGCGATCCGCGAGCCCGAACGTCGGCCCGGCGAGCTGCTGCCCTGAGCGCTCGCCGGGCCGATCCCTTTCCCCGGGGTTTCCCAGGGGTCGCCCCAGGCGCACACCCACCCGTCGAGTCGCGGCCTTTTGCCGCGACTCGGGCTGAGAGGTGGCGGAAGTCCGCGACTCGGTGGGTGGGGTCCGGGTGGGATGGGAGCGGATGCGGGGTGCGGGTTGTCCGGGATGCGGGTGTGGCTGCGCATGCGGGTGCGGGTGCGGGTGCGGGTGCGGGGTCCGCAACTCAGCCCACGGCGGGCGGTCGGCGAGCACGAGAGCACGAAGGCGGCGCTCGGGTGGAGTTGCGCTGAGGTTCGACGCATGGCCCGGTGGCGGACGCAACTCTCTGGATGCGGGTACGTCGAGCACGACTCGTCGACGAACCCCTCTCCCCCAGAGAGTTGCGCACGGGCGCGACACGAAGACCCCCGCCCCGGCGAACCGGGAGCGGGGGCCTCGAGCGGCAGGCGTCAGGCGCCGGGACGGGTGATGTCCGCGCGCCAGGCGGGCGTCTCAGGGCCCGCGACGATGCGCGAGCGGAGGCTGCCGAGGCCTTCGACGGTCGCCACGACCTCGTCGCCGTCCTTGAGCCAGGGGTACTGCTCCGACGAGTAGGTGCGGCTGAGTTCGAGGATGCAGCCGGTGCCACAGGTGCCGGAGCCGATGACGTCGCCGGGACGCACCTCGGTGCCGCGGCTGGCGTAGGCGACCATCTCGCCGAACGAGTAGTAGACGTCCGACCAGTTGGCGCGCGAGTACTCGACGCCGTTGACGGTGAGGGTCATGGCGCGGTCGAAGCCGGTGGGCGTGCGGTAGGGCTCGAGCTCGTCCTTGGTGACGAGGTAGGGGCCCATCGAGGTGGAGGTGTCCTTGCCCTTGACCGGACCCATCGAGAGCAGCATCTCCTTCTGCTGCACGTCGCGGCCGCTCCAGTCGTTGAGCACGGCGTAGCCGATGACGCAGTCCTCGCCCTCGTCGGGGGTGAGGTCGCGGCCGCCCTTGCCGAGCACCGCGGCGACCTCGAGCTCGAAGTCGAAGTTGGCAGCGCCCGGGGTCATCCGCACCTCGCCCTCGCCGCGGAAGGCGTAGGGGTTGGAGAAGTAGAAGACGGGGATCTCGTACCAGAGCGGGTCCATCTCGAGCCCGCGCCACTTGCGGCCGGCCTTCACGTGCTGCTCGAACGCGTAGAAGTCGCGGAAGGTCGGCGGCGTCGCGATCGGCGACAGCGTCGTGACGGTGTCGGCGGCGACGGCCTCGCCCCCGGCGAGCGCGGTGTCGCCGGCGGAGCGGAGGGCGTCCTCGCCCTGCTCGATGAGCGGCAGGAGGTCGGTCGCGCCGGCGATGACGCGGTAGACGTCGCCGTCGACGACGCCCGCGCGGGGTGCCCCGGAGGCGTCGGTGAATCGTACGAACTTCATGGGGTCGTCCTCTCGGTGCGGGGGATCAGTACTTGGCGGCGGGCGGGATGCCGTGCTCGCGGAAGCCTTCCGGCAGGAACCCGCTCTGCGTGCTCCACTCGTTCCACCAGACGGCGCCGTCCTCCCACTCGACCGGCGGACGCTCGTCGTCCCAGATCATCTCCATGTCGGTGTAGAGCTCGACGACGGCCCCGGTGTGCTCGAGGTAGTAGACGGCGAGGTTCTGGCCGGCGCCGTGGCGGACGGGCGCCCAGAGCAGTTCGCGGCCGGCGGCGTGGAGCCGGTCGCCGAGCTTGGCGAGGTCGGCGAAGGTCTGCGTCTCCCACGCGTGGTGGTGGAAGGTGCCGCGTCCGTTGAGGACGGCGGCGCCGTGGTGTTCGGCGTTGACGCGCAGGAAGTAGCCGCGGGAGCCACCGGTTCCGATGACGTCGGAGACACGGAAGTCGAGCACCTCGGTGAGGAACTTCGCCATCCCCTGGTGGTCCTGCGGGTGGAAGTTGAAGTGGCCGTAGCGCTTCGGGCCGAACCCGTCGGGCTGGATCGGGCCGAGGCCGGGGCGGAGGATGACCTCGAAGCCGAAGCCTTCGGGGCCGACGAAGCTGAATCCGTCGGGGGCACCCGGGGTGGTCGGGGTGTCGCGCACGATCTTGAGGCCCTGCGCCTCGATGCGCCGGCGCACCTCGACGAGCGCGTCGCCGTCGCGGGCGATGAGGCCGATGAGGTCGACGCTGTCGTCGTCGTCGGTGGCGAAGTAGGTCAGTTCGGGCCGTCCGCCGGCGGCGGCGAGGCTGACGGCTTCACCGGTGCGCCCCACTTCGTGCAGACCGAGGATCTGGGTCTGCTCCGCGACAGACGCCTCGATATCGCTCGTCCGGAGGGTGACCGGACCCATCTCGGAGATGACTCCCCACGACATCGTGTGCTCCCAAGTCTCGTGCTGTGTTCTGCGTAGTTCTGACGCGCAGAACGTGTTCTGTCTATGAGTATACGGATGAATCCACCCCGCGGGCGACGGAACGGCCGCCCGCGCGGGTGAATCCGGGGTTCAGACGTGTTGAGCGGGATGCTTCGCGTGCGACTCGCGGGCGAGCGCGATGATCCGCGGCAGGTCGACGTCCACGAGGCGTCCGTCGCGCTTGACGACGCGACCGCCGATGAGCACCGTGTCGACGTTGCCGGGGTGCGCGCCGAGCACCGCCGACCCCACGGGGTCGCCGACGGGCGCGAGGTTGACGGCCCCGCCGTCGAGCAGCACGAGGTCGGCCGCCTTGCCCGGCGTGATGGACCCCGTGGTCTCCGCCAGGCCGATCGTCTGCGCGCCGACGAGGGTCGCCATCCGCAGCGCGTCGGCCGCGGTGAGGGTCTCGGGGGCGCCCGGGGCGAGCCGCTCCTCGGTCGCCCGCAGACGGTACTCGACGAGGGCGGTGCGCATCTGGGAGAACATGTCGCCCGCGCTGATCGTCTCGGTGTCGCCGCTCATGCTCGGCCAGATCCCCGCCGCGAGGCAGCGGTCGGTGGGGATGGGTCCCGCGCCCTGGCTGATGGCCTCGCAGAGGTAGCCGACGCTCACGCCCGACCCCGCCTCGGCGAGGTACTCGATCTCGCGCTGGGAGTTCGTGTTGATGTGCACGAAGAACAGGTCGGGTCCGAGCGCACCGGCGTCGTGCATCCGCTCGATCGCCTTGTGGATGGGGCCGAGCCCGCACAGCCCGGTGTGGATCGACGACATGAGCCCGAGCTCGCGCGCGAGGTCGAGGTCGGCGCGCCAGGTCTCGTCGTCCGCCGCCTCGGGCCCGCGGGCCGACATCGCGAGCGACACGAGCGGGTCGCCGGCGAGCACCTCCTGGATGCGGCGGATGTCGTGCGAGTGCGGGATCGAGCGTTGCGCGGCGCGGTTCTGCGGATCGCTGAGGTTGCGCCCGTGGCCGAACACCGCGCGGATGCCGGACTCGCGCAGGCCCCGCACGGAGCCGTCCGAGTGGGCGGGCGAGTTCTGCGCCTGCGCCCAGTCGTAGATCGTCGTCGTGCCCGCGTCGATCGCGGTCAGCGCGCCGAGCAGCGTGCCGATGTAGACGTCGTCGGGCGAGTATTCCGGCCCGATGATGTCGAGGATCTCGGCGAAGTACTTGACCCCGTGGTGCTCGGTGTTGCGGAACCGGATCGAGCTCTGCCAGGTGTGGCGGTGGGTGTCGACGAAGCCCGGGATGACGATCTTGTCGGTCGCGTCGATGACCTCGGTGCCGGGCTCCGGCTCCCCGAGGGAGGCGGCGACGGCGGCGATCTCGCCGTCGCGCACGAGGATGTCGCCGACCAGGTCGCCGATCTCCGGGTCGACCGAGACGATCGATCCGCCGCGGATGAGGATGTCGCTCACTTCGCACCTCCGAGCTTGCCGCGGAACCACGCGGCGACCATTCCGAGCAACGGCGCCTCGTCGAACGCGGTGTCCTCGTGGCCGACGCCGGCGAGGCGCACGAGGGTGCTGTCGCGTCCCCCGCGCGCGAGCGCGTCGTGAAGGATGGCGCTCTGCACGGGGGCGACGATCTTGTCGCTGTCGCCCGTGACGAGCAGCATCGGCGGGGCGTCGCTGAGATTCCAGCGCGCGGGGCTCGCGGCGGCGAATTCGGCCGGGCCGGCGTCGTCGCCGAGGAGGACGCGCTCGTAGGTGATGGGCGAGATGCGCTCCTCGAGCGGCGAGCGCCGGGCGCTCTCCAGGAAGTCGGACGAGGCGAACCACACGCTCGCGGCCTGGATGGCGGATGCGGCGTCCGACCGGCCGAGCGCGGCCGACGAGACGAGGAAGCCGCCGGCGGAGGCGCCGATCGCGCCGATCGCGGTGCCGTCGAGTCCGTGCTCCCCCGCGATGCGGGTGCGGAGGGCGGCGACGGCGGCGCGCACGTCGTCGACCTGGGCGGGATGCCGGTGGGCCGGGGCGAGCCGGTAGTTGATCGAGGCGACGTTCACCCCGAGCGATGCGAGCATGGAGAGACGGGGCCCGTGGTCGGTCTTGTCGCCGCGCTGGAATCCTCCACCGTGGGCGTAGATCACGATCGGCGCGGTGGCCGCGTCGGGGGCGAGGTGGAGGTCGAGCACCTGCTCGGGGGCGTCCCCGTAAGCGATCTCGATCGGCGTCGTGGTCATCGATGACCTCCCTTTCGGGTCGTGGTTCCGCTGCTCATGAAAGCACAGTTCACTCTCCGCATCTTCTGTTACGCTGAACGCGTCCTGATGTGCAGAACAACGGAGTCCCACGTCTCATGCACGAGAAGCGCCCATTTCGCCGCCCCGACGGGCTGAGCGCGCTGACCTGGGTCCTCCTGGGTCTGCTCGGCCTGCTCAGCGTCTACCCGACGGTGACGCTGCTCTCCGGTGCGTTCCGCGACGGATCGCCCTTCACCGGCAACGCCGGCTGGTCGCTCGAAGGCTTCGCCCGCGCGTTCGCCTCCGAGGAGAGCGGCGAGACGATCCTCAACAGCCTCATCCTCGCCCTCGCCACCGCGATCCTCGGCACCGGCCTCGGCTTCGTCTTCGCCTGGCTCTCGGCCCGCACCACGGTGACCTTCGCCAAGGCGCTGACGCCGATCATGGTCGCGCTCGTCGCGCTGCCGTCGCTCTTCATGGCGCTCGGCTGGGCCACCCTCGGCAACGCGCGCGCCGGCGTGATCAACAACCTCTGGACCACCCTCACCGGGTCGTCCGAGGCGCTCATGGACATCTACAGCTGGCCGGGCCTCATCGCGGTGATGATCATCAAGCCCGTCGCGCTCTCCTACCTGCTGCTGCTCGGACCCTGCAAGGGCCTCAGCCGCTCCATCGAGGAGGCGGCGGTGCTCTCCGGCACCCGCCCGGTCGCGACGCTCATCCGCGTCACCGCCCCGGTGCTCACGCCCACGATCCTCGCGGTGAGCGTCATCAACCTCATCATCGGCCTCGAGGCGTTCGACGTGCCGTCGCTGCTCGCCTTCCCGGCCGGCATCCCGCTGCTGTCCACCGAGGTCTACCGCTACGTGCACGACAGCATCCCGTCGGACTACCCGGCGGCGAGCGCCCTCGCCCTGGCGATCTGCGTCCTCATCCTCGTGCTCGTCGCGATCCGCCAGCGCCTCGTCGCCAAGCACAGCTACGCGACGGTCACCGGCAAGACCGGCAACAGCGCCAAGTGGAAGCTCGGCCCCGTCGCCAACTTCCTGTTCGCGACCCTCATCGTCGTCTTCACGCTGCTCGCCGTCGCGCTGCCGCTCGCGCAGCTCGTGATCGGCTCGTTCCAGCCGACGTTCGGCGTGTTCCGCGACCTCGGCTTCTCCAACTACGAGTCGGTGCTCAGCAACAAGGACACGATCCCGTCGATCGTCCGCTCGCTGCTCATCGGCGTCGGCGGCGGCTTCCTCGGCATGGTGTTCACCCTCGCCGTCACCTACGTCGTGCGCCACGCGGGCGCCCGCTGGTCGGCGCGCGTGCTCGACATCGCGACGTGGCTGCCCGCGGCCCTGCCCGGCATCGTGCTCGGCCTCGCCCTGTCGTGGGCCTTCCTGCTCATCCCGCCGCTGCGCACCATGTACGGCTCGCCCGTCATGCTCGTCACGGCGCTCATGATCGCGGGCATGCCCCTCGCGGCCCGCGCCTCCGAGGGTGCGCTCGTGCAGCTGCACCGCGAACTCGAGGAGGCCGCCCGCCTGAGCGGCGCGACCCGCCTGCGCACCGTCGTCGGCATCATCGTGCCGCTCATCGCCCCGAGCTTCCTCGCCGGCTGGCTGCTCACCGCGCTCTACCTCGCGGGCCGCCTCGACGTGCCGATCCTCATGTCGACGCCGAACACCCGGCTCTCGATCGTGGCCGTGTACGAGATGTACAGCAACGGCCGCATCGGCGAGGCCGCCGCGATCTTCTGCCTGCTGCTGCTCGGATTCGTCATCCTCGCCGCGGTCATGGCCCTCCTCGCGTTCGCCGCCAAGCGGTTCGCCGCCGCCGGCCGTCGCACCCCCGTCAACCTCCCCCTCCCCGTCGAGGAGAAGGTCGACGACACCAGTACCAAGTGGATCCTCAGCCAGAAGGGCAGCCGGAATGGTTAGCGTCGAGATCAGCGGCCTCGTGAAGCGGTACGCGGGGCACGCGGCGATCGATCACGTCGATCTGACGGTCGAGAGCGGCAGCTTCGTCACCCTGCTGGGCCCCAGCGGATGCGGCAAGACGACGACCCTGCGGTCGCTCGCCGGACTCGAGCAGCCCGACGAGGGCCGCATCCAGGTCGGCGACCGTGTCTTCGTCGACGCCGGCCGCAACGTGTTCGTGCCGCCGGAGCGCCGCAACATCGGCATGGTGTTCCAGAGCTACGCGCTCTGGCCGCACATGACGGTCGAGCAGAACGTCGCGTACCCGCTCAAGCGCCAGCGCTGGAAGAGCGCCGCGATCGACGCCGAGGTGGGGCGCCTGCTCGACCTCGTCGGCCTCGCGCCCTACCGCGAGCGCTCGGTGTCCGCGCTCTCCGGCGGTCAGCAGCAGCGCGTCGCGCTCGCCCGCGCCATGGTCGGCACCCCCGTGCTCGCGCTCTTCGACGAGCCGCTGTCGAACCTCGACGTGAAGCTGCGCGACCGCATGCGCACCGAGATCCGCCGCCTGCACGACAAGATCGGGATGACGTCGGTCTACGTCACGCACGACCAGAGCGAGGCCTTCGCCCTCTCCGACGTCGTCGTCGTGATGAACGCCGGCCGCATCCAGCAGACCGGCACGCCGCGCGACATCTACGCCCGCCCGGCCAACGCGTTCGTCGCCAACTTCGTCGGCTTCGAGAACCGCACCGCCGCCACCGCCGTCTCGGCGCGCGGCGACAAGGTGCGGGTCGCGTTCGACGGGGGCGCAGAGCTGGATGTCGTCGCCGAGGGCCTCTCCGCGGGCGACGCCGTCGAGGTGTTCAGCCGCCCGACCGGCGTGCGCTTCTCGGACGCCCCGGGCCACACCAAGCTCACCGAGGGGCGCGTCACCGACGTGACGTACTTCGGCGACGCGTTCGAGCTGCACGTCGAGTCGCCGCTCGGCGTCTTCCGCGGCCGGGAGGTCGCCGACGGCGACCGCGCGCCGTTCGCCGTCGGCGCCACCGTGCCCGTCCACCTCGAGAACCGATCGGCGGTCGTCCTGCCCGCCGAGACCGACTAGACCCCTCCGGGATCGGGGGCGCCGCCGCACGGTCGCGACGGCGTTCTCCCGGAGTCACACCGAAAGGAATGCAATGGGAATCCTGCATCGCTCCGCGCCCGCGGTCCTGACCGCGGGCCTGGCTGCCACGGCGCTGCTGCTGGGCGGCTGCGCCGCGACCGACGCCGAGGGCCCCGAGGCCCCCGTGACCGAGGCGCAGACGCTCGAGGAGCTCTACGACGCGGCGATCGAGGCCGGTGAGGACACCGTCCTCATCTACGGCCCGGGCGAGGGCCCCTTCGCCCCCGTCTACGCCGAGTTCATGGAGCGCTTCGACGGCATCGAGGTCGTCACCGAGTTCATGTTCGGCGGCGACCTGAACGCCCGTCTCGAGCAGGAGCAGGCCACGCAGCAGTACGCCGGCGACCTGGTCCACCTCGACGACGTCGTCCGCTACGTCGACATGATGCAGTCGTGGGTGCCCGCGGGCGTCGAGGTGCCGGCCGAGGTCGTGCTCTTCGGCGACAAGCTGTACACCGCGTCGCAGTCGCCGTACGTCTTCGCCTACAACGCCGACAAGTTCTCGGCCGACGAGGTGCCCTCGAGCTGGGCCGAGATCGTCGAGTTCGACGGCAAGATCGGCATGAGCGACCCGACGAGCCTCGCCGCCACGGCGAGCGCCCTGTACTCGGCGTACAGCGCCGGTGCGGTCGACGAGGACTGGTTCGCCGCCCTCGCCGCGCTCGAGCCGACGATCTACCAGAGCTCGTCGCAGATGGTCGCCGCGATCCCCACGGGTGAGATCGACTTCACCCCGGTCGCGTACTTCGGCTTCGTGCTCGGCCAGCAGGCCAACGGCGCCAACGTGCAGGCCGTCGTCCCGTCGGACGGCGTCTTCCTGCCGGACAGCCCGTACGGCCTCCTCAACGGCGCCCCGCACCCGAACGCCGCGAAGCTGCTCGTGAGCTGGCTGCTGAGCGACGAGGGCCAGGCGTCGATCGCCAAGAACGTCTCGGAGTACGCCACGATGCCCGGCTCGCCGGCCCCCACGGGTCTGCCCGCCAAGTCGGAGCTGTCGGTCTTCCCGTCGCAGCCCGGTGACAAGCGCATCGCGTTCAAGGAGGAGGGCGTCGCCTTCCTCGGAACCTGGTTCTGATCGGTTCCGAAACCCAGATGGACCCGCGGGGGCCGGGAGCGGTGGCGCTCTCGGCCCCCGCGGCCGTTGACGCAGAGAGAGGATGTCTGTGATGGCAGAGCGACCGGGCGGGGGTTTCCGCCACGACGTCGTCGAGGTGTTCGGGCACGCCGTGCACTACGCGGAGGCCGGCGAAGGCCCCGACGTGCTCGTCGTGTGCCCCGGGTCGGCGGGGGCCGACGGCTCCTGGACGAAGGACCTGCTGAGCGAGCGGATGCGGGTGATCGAACTCAACCCGCCCGGCTGGGGCGGCATCGACATCCTCCAGCACCGCATGGACCAGCGCGACCTCGCCGTCATCCTCGCCGCCGCCGTCGAGAAGATCGGGGTGGAGCGCTTCCACCTGCACGGCGCCTCGATGGGCGGCGTGACGGCCCTGTGGTTCGCGGCGCAGTTCCCCGAGCGGGTGCGCTGCCTCACCACGGAGGGCGGCATGAACTTCGTGCAGGAGAAGTACCTCGTGAGCCTCGAGAACGCGCGCGTGCTCGCCGACATGGTGGCGCGCAACGACCCCGAGGGCACCGGCTATCCGGCGGCCGCGCCGCACCCGCGCAAGCCCTGGTCGGACACGGAGTTCATCAAGGGCCAGATGCGCAAGCGCATCCCGATGATGCGGATGCTGTCGAACGCCCACGAAGACGACCTCCTCGCCCGCATGGCGACCTTCCCCGTGCCGACGCTCGCGATCATCGGCGGGCAGGACGAGATCCTCAAGCCCGAGCACGTGGAGCGCTGGCGCGAGGTGCTGCCGGGCGTCGAGACCCTCGTCATCGAGGCGGCGGCCCACGACATCCAGAACACCGAGCCGGAGGCGCTCGTCGAGGCGATGACCGCGTTCTGGGCGCGGCACGGCGAGCGATGAGCCTCGACCGGGCTGCGATCGGGCGGCTGCGCGACCGCATCCAGCAGGAGGTGGATGCCGGCCTGCCGTTCGGCGGCGTCGAGGGCGCCACGGCGGCGATCGGCTACCGCGGCGAGGTCGTGTGGAGCGAGGGCTTCGGCGCGGCGACCGCGCAGACCCCGATCCTCGCCCTCTCGATCACGAAGACGATCGTCGAGTCGGCGCTGTGGGTGCTCTACTCGCGCGGGCAGCTCTCCCCCGAGACGCCCGTCGTCGACGTCATCCCCGAGTTCCTCGGCGGCACGTGGCCGACGATCACCGTCGGCATGGTGTCGACCCACCTCGGCGGGTTCGCGTTCGCGCCGTTGGACTACCCCGACGCCCGCGACCGGGACGCCCGCGTCGCCGCGATGGCGTCGTGGCGGATCGACGAGGACCCGGGGTTCTACGAGTACCACCCGGTGAGCGGCGGCTGGGTGCTCGCCGAGATCATCGACCGCGTCACCGGCGGCGACTACCGCGAGTTCCTGCGCGACGAGGTGCTGGCGCCGCTCGGCCTCGCCCACCCGGCCGGCATCCGGCTCGGCGCCCCGGAGTCCGAGCTCGGCAACGTGCTGCTGCACCGCAACCACGCGAACGGCTACACGCCCGACCCGGCACTCGCCGTGCCGATGGCGTACGGGCTCGACACCATCCCGGGTCTCGCGCTCGGCACGCCGGGCGTCGGCGCGGTCGCGACGGCGGAGGCGGTCGCGGCGCTCTACCAGGCCTACCTGCACGACCCGCAGGGGCTGTGGGAGGCATCCGTGCTCGAGGATGCGCGCTCGACCGTGCGCGTGCGGCAGCCCGACAACTTCGGCCGCCCGATGCTGCGGTCGCTGTCGTTCGTGCTGGCCGGCGACCCGGCGGAGCGCTACGGCGAGCGGATGTCGTTCGGCCCCGCGGTCTCCCCCGCGACGTTCGGTCACCACGGCCAGGGCGGGCAGGTCGCGTGGGCCGACCCCGAGTCGGGCCTGTCGTTCGCGTTCCTCACCAACACCGTCGTCTTCCCGCCCGGCGGGATGTTCTTCGGCCGCGGTCGCGACCTCTCCACCCTCGCCGCCTCCGCCCTCGCCTAGCCCCGCGCCCCGGCGGGTTGGGCGGGGTTGGGCGCCCGAAATGCCCCTTTCTGCAGCTCTCGTGCGCGAGAGTCGCGGAAAGGGGCATTTCGCGTGTCAGCGCCGCGCGGCCCCGGCCGTCAGCGTGGGATGCGGGTGTTCTCGCGACCCTTGAGTTTGAGCATCGCGCGCGCCTCGTCGGGGGTGGCGATCGCGAGGTCGAGTTCGCGCGTGATGCGCACGATCTTGGCGACCTGGCTCGCGTTGTCGGGCGCGAGCCGCCCGGGTCCGAGGTAGAGGTTGTCTTCGAGACCGACGCGCACGTTGCCGCCGAGCAGCAGCGACTGCGTCCCGACGGGGATCTGGTGCCGCCCCGCGGCGAACGCCGACAGGTAGTAGTCGTCGCCGAACAGCCGGTCGGCCGTCGCGACCATGTGCTGCAGGTGCGCGACCCACGGCCCGATGCCGCCGACGACGCCGAGCACGGCCTGGATGAGGAACGGCGGCTCGACGATCCCCTGGTCGGCGAAGTAGCGCAGCGTGTAGAGGTGCCCCACGTCGTACGCCTCGAACTCGAAGCGCGTGCCGACGGCGCCGAGTTCGCGCATCGTCGACTCGATCTGCCGGTAGGTGTTGGAGAAGATGACGTCTTCGCTGTTCAGCAGGTAGTCGCGCTCCCAGTCGAAGCGCCACTCGCGCTCCTTCTTCGCCGGACCCGAGTAGACGAAGTTCATCGAGCCGAGGTTGAGGCTCGCCAGTTCCGGCTCGTAGTGCCGCGCGGCGGCGAGACGCTGCTCGAGCGTCATCGCGGTGGATCCGCCGGTCGTGATGTTGATGATCGCGTCGGTCGTGGCGAACAGCTCCGGCACGAACAGGTCGTACGCCTCGGGGCGCGGGTCGGGCCGCCCGTTCTCGGGGTCACGCGCGTGCAGGTGCAGCACCGCGGCGCCGGCCGCGACGGCATCCTGCCCCTGCCGGATCATCTCCTCGGGCGTGAACGGCAGCGCCGGGCTCAGCGAGGGGGTGTGGACGCCGCCGGTGAGGGCGCACGTGACGATGATCTGCGAAGCACGGTTCACATACAAGAACTTAGTCCGCATAGCAGAACACCGCGAGCGCTACCGAGGTCGCCGAGCGCGCCCCCGATCTCGGCAGCGCCCACCCATCTCGGTAGCGCTCACGGGGCGGCGCGACGCCGTCTGCTACGGTGGGGACATCGGATGCGCGATCGCGCGTCCCGCGTCGTAAGACCTTCTCTCCCGCGAGATCCATTCGCGGTCGACGAGTCCTGTACGGCGAACGGATGTGGGCATCCCCACGTTCGCCCCCTATCGAGTCGCACGCTGTCGTGTGCGCTCGCGGAAAGAACCCCGAATCACCATGATCACCAACGACTTCAGCGCGCTCGGCGTGCCCTATCCCCTCGTCGAGGTGCTCGCCCGGCAGGGCAAGAGCACCCCGTTCCCGATCCAGGCGGCGACGCTGCCCGACACCCTCGCCGGGCGCGACGTGCTCGGCCGCGGGCGCACCGGATCCGGCAAGACCCTCGCCTTCGGCATCCCGATGGTCGCCCGCCTCGGCACCCGGCTCGCCGGCGGCCCGCGCCGCGCCGGCAGTCCGCTCGGGCTCGTGCTCGCGCCGACGCGCGAACTCGCCACCCAGATCGACGCGACGATCGCCCCGCTCGCGGAGGCCTACGGCCTCACCACGACGACGATCTTCGGCGGCGTCTCGCAGAACAAGCAGGTCGCGGCCCTCCGCGCCGGCGTCGACATCGTCGTCGCCTGCCCGGGCCGCCTCGAGGACCTCATGAAGCAGGGCTTCGTGCACCTCGACGCCGTCGAGGTCACCGTGCTCGACGAGGCCGACCACATGGCCGACCTCGGCTTCCTGCCCGGCGTCACCCGCATCCTCTCCGCGACCCCCGCCGACGGGCAGCGGATGCTGTTCAGCGCGACCCTCGACAACGGGGTCGACAAGCTCAGCCGCCGCTTCCTCAGCGACCCGGTGAGCCACGGCGTCGAGTCGAAGGAGGTGCCGTCCGTCATGGAGCACCACGTCTTCGCCGCCGACGACGCCGACGCCAAGAAGGAGCTCGTGCGGATGCTCGCCTCGGGCACCGGCCGGCGCATCATGTTCACCCGTACCAAGCACGTCGCCAAGCGCTGGGCGCGCGACCTGACGGCCGCCGGCATCCCCGCCGCCGACCTGCACGGCAACCTCAGCCAGGCGCAGCGCGACCGCAACCTCGCGGCGTTCTCCGAGGGCTCCACGCGCGTCCTCGTCGCGACCGACATCGCGGCGCGCGGCGTGCACGTCGACGACGTCGAACTCGTCGTCCACATCGACCCGCCCGCCGAGCACAAGGCGTACCTGCACCGCTCGGGCCGCACCGCCCGCGCCGGCAAGGAGGGCGTCGTCGTCACCGTCGTGCTGCCCGAGCAGCGCTCCGACGTCGCCGCGATGATGCGCAAGGCCGGGATCACCGCCGCCGTGCGTCCCGTCACCGCGTCGTCGCCCGAGGTCGTCGACCTCGTCGGCGAGATCGCCCCGCACGTGAAGCCCGCCCCGAAGCAGCCGACGCCGCCCCGCACGGCGAAGCCGAAGGTGCGGCAGTCGTCGGGCGGCCGCACCGGGCAGCGCAACGCCGAGCCCGGCGGCCAGGCGCGCGGTGCGCAGGGCTCGCGTGGGCAGGGGTCCGGCGCCCAGGGCTCGCGTGGGCAGGGGTCCGGCGCCCAGGGCTCGCGCACGCAGGGGTCGCGCACGCAGGGCACCGGCAGCCGTCGCGGCGGCGTCGCCTGGTCGTCCGAGGGCGGCGGATCGCTCCAGAACGGCACCGGCGGCTCGCGCTCGGGCGGTGCCCCGCGCTCCGGCGGTCAGCCCGGCGCCCGCCGCCGTCGCCGCTCGTCGGGCAGCCGCCCGGCCGGCGCCGGCGGCACCCGCTAGCCCTCCCCCGCGGGCGGGAAACCGTCCTCGGCGGTGTCGGCATCCTTTCCGTTTTCAGGAGTCCGTGTGACAGGTGTCCACTCCTGTGGCGAATGTGGCGCTGAAGCGCCTCCCGCGCCCGGATTCTCCTGAAAACGGAAAGTGTGACGCGAGACGACTCGCACCCGACCCGCGCCCGACCCGCGAGCGCTACCGAATCCGTCGACCGCGCCCGAGATCTCGACAGCGGTCGCCGATCTCGGTAGCGCTCGCGGAGGGGATGCGTCGGCGGGGCGAACGCGCGGTCGCGACGTCTAGTTGTACTCGGCAGAGACGTTGGTGACACTGCCGTTGTGAGTTGGGGAGACCTCCTGGCTTAGTGGAGCTGTCTAGTTCTTCACGGCCAGGAGGTCTCGTGTCTCACGGTAATGCGCGCTTGAACGTGCGCGGGCGGTTGTTGGAGCCTGACCCGGTTTCCCGGACACCTTGGTCATGACCCGGTTTCCCGGAGCTCAAGCTGAGGAGCGGTGGCTAGTTGACGGTGTCTGTTCTCGAACTCTAGTGGGGTGTCCCAGCCGAGTGATCCGTGTCGGCGTCTTC